>ERZ1699257.18-NODE-18-length-88824-cov-5.684375_pt1 | contig 88824 bp, 80 predicted proteins | sample MGYA00581521_ERZ1699257 | MGnify/ENA primary metagenome ERZ1699257 (study PRJEB42319, sample SAMD00040330) | human oral metagenome | material: saliva | host: Homo sapiens | study: EMG produced TPA metagenomics assembly of PRJDB4115 data set (Metgenomic analysis of... | reverse complement strand
CAACGGACGCCTCGAACACCTACGCGGCATCGCCCAAGGATTCGTCAACCACCGAAACTACCGCCTACGCTGCCTCCTCCACTCCGGCGGATTCCAACACCTCCTACACCCTTAAATGCGAAGAGCCGGTTTAGTGGTGACTGTGCAGAGGTAGTGCCCGAGGGCGGCGGCAGGGCCTGGCCGGGCTTCGAGACGACGCGCCGAGCCGAAGGCTCGCGGCGCGGACGGCGAGCGGGCGGGCCGCCGCCCTCGGGCACGGAGAGTAGTTATGTGCGCGCGCTACGCAACCGCGACCGTTTCGCCGCTGCCCTCGGGCACGGAAAGCAGTCGGGGAGCGGGGGCGGTGTGGCTACAGGAGTCCCGCGAGGCCCTTCTTAACGGCACGGTCGCGCTGGTAGCGGAATACTTCGAGGAAGATGCCGCCGAAGAAAATGCAGGCGATTGCGACCCAGATGCTCGCGGGAGCGTGACGCCCGTACACGAGGAAATACACGTAGGGTGCCAGGAAGGTGACGGCGGCGGTGGCGGCACCGACGACGCGGTGCCAGAGCTTTTGCCCGGCGACCATCTCGATGAGGCCCCACGTGTAGGGGATGGCGGTGATGACATCGATGAGCCAGAGGACACGCCAGTCGCCCCGGAAGTGGGGGACGAACATGACGGGCACGGCGCGCGCCATGGAGTAGACGAAGACGACGACGTAGGCGATGAACTTAGGGTTGCGGCACAGCTTGAGGAAGGCCGTGCGCTCGATGATGGAGGCACCGACTGCTCGCGCGGCGCGGGTGGCGCGTGACGCGGTTGAGAGCGTATCGAGTCCGGCCATGGAAACGCGCATGAACTCGCGTTGTTCGTCTGTGCCGGCCGCCCAAGCTTCCAGCAGCGCCAGGGGGGAGAGCGCGATGGGCGTGCGTCCGCCGGAGGGTGCCCCGGCCTCGTGAATGAGATCGGCCCCCAGGGCGTCGCGTAGGCGTGGCAGTTGGTCGCTGGGGATGACGGCGAGCCATAGGCGCACCCGTCGTTGGATGGCGTCGTGGAGTTCGTGGGAGAGTGCGTGTCCGGCGGCCGAGTGGGGTGAGAAGCCTTCGGCGGCGATGTCGACGAGTGCCCCGGGGTGTTCGACGATGCGGGTTGTCAGGTCGCCGGCGCGATCAACGCCGGAGACGGTGATGATCGTCGCGGCATCCCACTGGTAGGTGCGTGCGATCTCGATGTCGAGGATCGAGCGCAGCGTCACGAGGGATGCGATGTCACTCACGGGTGGCCTCTCGGTAGGGGTTTATCCACTCAATTGTGCCTGACTGAGCGGTTGGAATGCACGCCCACGTGGGAAGCGTGCCGCACGTAGAATCGACGTATGGTGAAACGACGCATTGATCCGGCTTCGGGAATGGAGGCGCTGCGCGCTTGGCGTGGCTCGTGTGAGCGCGGCGAGGACGCGTCCCGCGCTGTCGTGCTGACGGCTGTGCGTTTCACCCTTGAGGAGTTGGGTGCCCTGCATCCGGGTCGTTCTGTCGAGGTGCGCGTGCCTCCTGCGGGTGCGGTGCAGATTCTTCCGGGGACCACGCATCGGCGTGGTACACCGCCCGCCGTCGTGGAGACGGACGCGCGCACGTGGCTGTCGCTGGCGTGCGGTCTGCTCACGTGGGACGAGGCCGTGGACGCTTCCCTGGTGAGCGCGTCGGGGGAGCGCACGGACCTGGGTCCCTTCCTGCCGCTCGTGTGAGAGGCAGGGGAGGGTGTTCCGGGTGGGGCGGAGTGTCGCCGGGTTTTAGGCCTCGATCTGCGGAGCGCCGAAGCGTGCGATGATCTTGGGGGCCAGGTATTTCTGGGAGCCCTTGTAGGCGTAGCGCTGGGCGACGGCGGCGACGGCCGCGGTGCTTGCGGCGAAGAGCACCAGCGAGGCTAGGGTGACATCATCTGAGTCTTCGGCGGGGATCGGGCGCTTCGTGACGGTCTTCCAGCCGAATTCGAAAATCTTGGAGGCCGCGAAGGCGGCTCCGGCGATGACGGCGGTCGTGGCGAGCTTGTTGATCGTGGCGGAATCCATGTGTGTCTCCTGGCGTGGGTTGGTTGTCCCTGCGCGGCAGCGCGTGCTTCCATGATGCCCCACACTGCGGTCTCGTGCGAGATTCAGGCGCTTACTGTTTTATGCTTATGGGCAAATGTTCTCGTCCGAAGGATTCCCTATGGCCCGCGCCCGTTCTGTATTCGCGTTGGTAACCCTTGTGGTTGCTGCTACGACCTTGGCTGCGTGTACGCCATCAGTGTCGTCGCGTGCACCCCAAGATCCTTTCGGTGCCCCCGTTGTTCCGGGGCAGGGGATCGAAGAAGAAGGGATTGCGGGCACGCTCGATGCTCCCAGCCCGAGGACGGGCACGGACACGGTGACGGTTGCCCTCGTGGGCGGTGCGCAGCTGCCCACTGAGATGGCGCAGGCCTTCACGGAGGAGACGGGCTTCTCGGTCGCGGTCGTTCCCATTGATGGGGTGGATTCGCTCCCCAGGGCGGGGGCGGATGTTGTGCTGGGCCTGGATGGTGCTGACGCACAGCAGGCGAGCCAGGCGGGCACGATTGCTCCGTCTGGCCCGCAGGACACTGTGACCTTGTCGGGTACTTCTATTTCGGGTGTGCCTGCGGCGGTGGCGTACGGTCGCGACGATGTGTGCGTGATCGCGGATAAGTCGTGGATGAGTGCGAATAAGCGCACGCTGCCCACGTCGTTTCAGGAGCTGAGTACTCCTCGTGTGCGCACACTCCTCGCGATTCCGGATCCTGTCTCGTCGTCGGTGGGGCGTGCCTTCCTGCAGGAGGCTGCCGCACAGACGGGTGAGGGCCTGGGTCCGTTCGTCCAGACGCTGAGTCCGCGTGTCGATCCCTCGCTGGGTGCGGCTATTGGCGCGTGGACGGCTGGAGGGCACGTGTCTGACGGCTACCTGTCCGAGATCGTGGGGTCCGCGTCGGGCAAGTCCGGCTCTTACCCGCTCGTGGTTGCGCCGCGTTCGCTGGCTGCGGCTGCCGCGACGAACACGGGTGCCGATTCGTACGGGACGGCGTTGCCGTCGACGTGTATCGCGCGCACCATGTACGTAGCGGCGACGAAGACACCCGCTTCGGACGGCGCTGAGTCCTTGATCGCTTGGTTGCAGAGCGCTGTTGCGCAGCATTCTCTGGCGACCACGGGGGCGGCCTATCCGATCGATGGTGTTCTCGCGTCAAACACGAAGGCCGAGTGGTTCTCGGGCATCACGGGCAGCCCCGTCGTGTCGGACGAAACCATGGGGTCGTTTAACGCGAAGAGCGCGTGGTTGGCGACGTGGACCGCGGCGCTCGATGAACCTGCTCCGGCTCAGACGCCCACGCAGCAGCCTTCGGGAAAGCCTTCGGGGAAGCCTTCGGGTCAGCCTTCGGGTCAGCCTTCGGGTCAGCCTTCGGGTCAGCCTTCGGGTCAGCCTTCGGGTCAGCCGAGTGTGAACCCGGGCGCGCCCGGGATCAGTAACAGCGACCTGGCTGACGATCCCGATGAGGATGAGGATGAGGATGAGGATGACGAACCTCGCACGAGGACCCATCACCCGATCGATGAGGACGACGAGGAGTAGTCAGTTCTCCCGTGAGTGAAGGGGGGATGCGGCGTACCGCGTCCCCCCTTCACTGTGTGCGGTGAGGATGAGTGGTCGCGCGGTGGCGAGGCCGTGGTGGGGCACGAACGTGGCACCGTTGGGGATGCGAGGGGTAGACGTTCCCTAGTCGCGCAGCATGGAGGGGCTGACGCGGCACTCGTCACCGATGCGCATGGGGGCGATGAGGCCCTTGTCGCGCAGCTCGCGCAGGCGTGGCACGGTTCGTTCGACGACCTTCCAGGGATCGATCGTGTTGAGGTAGATGCGGGTGCCGCCCTCGAATCCGGCCAGAGTGGAGATGCGCCACTTGAGCAGGATCCTCCAGCGCATGGGGGTCGAGACGGTGGGCGGGCGGTGGTACCACTCTTCGTTGGCGGGCACGTCTGCGCCGGTCGCCGCGTGCGCGGCGTGCAAGATGTCGGAGATCCCAGCCATTGCCTCGTCGCTGACCTCCCACGGGTTGCGCGGGGAGTGTAGCGGCCAGATCGCGATGCCGGGGAAGCGATGACCGAAGCCTGCCAGGGCGACGGCGTGCTCGTTTTGAGCGATGAGGAGTTTGCGGGTGGCGGCGACCGTGAAGATCTGGTCGTAGATGTCGGGCTGTGCGCGCAGGCGCTCGAGTTCTGCTTCTGTTTGAACGGCGAGGTCGTCGATGGCGACCAGCTGCTTGTGCAGGTGGTCGAATGAGGCGCCGGCAGGGCGCAGCCAGTTCTGGAAGGTGGCGACGTAGCGCACGGCGGGGTTGAGGCCGTACAGCTCGTGCATTGAGCGGGCCGTGTAGGCGGTGTACTGGGTGTGCTCTTCCGGGGTGAGGGTGCCCGACCCGGCAAGCTGGTGGGCTTCGGTTGCCCCGTCGATGAAGTGGCGCCTGCCAATAATCAGGTCGTGGCCGCCGGAGAAAAAGCCGTTGGCGGCCTGCAGGCGCGCGGTCTCGCTGGTGGCCGCGAACTCGCCCTCGCTCATGCCCGAGGCCAGCATCCGCGCGCGCACGACGTTCATGACGTGGTCGTAGCCCACGTCCGAGGCCAGGTATCGGGCCATGCGGTGGTGGTCGGCCTCGGAGGGCATGTGCCCGTGGTTGAGGTGCCAGTAGTTGTAGGAGACGATTTCGAACAGGTTAGGGATACGCCGAAATTCGGCGACCGTGTCGCTGAGCTTGTCGGCGGGCAGGGCGTCGAGCTGTTCCCACGTGCCGTCGTCTCGGCGTACGAGGCGCGACTTTTCGGGCGGCGTCTCCAGGTAGCGCTTGGAACAGAACGCGCAATAGTGCCCGTCAGCCTCGTGGTCGATGGGGGTGCAGTCGGTACGCGGGGCGGCGAGCGGCCGGTTTCCGCGGCCGGGGACGGTCCACACCTCTGTGCCGGTGAGCAGGTTCTGCTGTTTGACGGTGCCGTCGGCGAGTCGCACGATGGCGCGGTCGGCGCGGGTAAGCTTCGATGCCATGTCTTAATCGTACCTGTTGTCAGAGTCGGTTCATGGTGGCGGGGTGCGATCCGGTGCGCCCGGCCTCGCCTTCGTCGAGCGCGTCGATGCGGGCGCGCTGGTCGGGACTCAGGCTGAAGGAAAAGGTGTCAATGTTGGTGGCCATGCGCGCCGGACTCAGGGTCTTGGGGAAGACGACGTGGCCGCGGTCGATGGCCCAGCGCAGGGCGACTTGCGCGGCGCTGACTCCGAGTTCGTCGCCGATGGCGACGAGGGTTGGGTCGGTGATGGCGCGCCCGCGTGCCAGGGGTGACCATGCTTCGAAGACCATGCCGAGTTCGTGCGCGTAGGAGCGCAGCGCCTCGTTGGGGAGGAATGGGTGCGCCTCGACCTGGAGGACGTGGGGTGGTACGGAAGCGATGGAGCGGACGGCTTCGATGTGGTCGCGCTCGTAGTTCGACAGGCCGATGGCACGCGCGTTGCCCGCAGCGAAGGCGTCCTCGAGGGCTGGCCACGGCAGGGTGACGTCTCCGCCGTAGAGGGTGGGCAGCGGCCAGTGTACGAGGAGGAGGTCGACGTAGTCGGTGCGCAGATCTTCGAGTGATCGTGCGATGGATGCGGCAGCGCGCTCGGGTGCGTGGTTGGAGTTGTCGACCTTGGTGGTGAGGAAGATCTGCTCGCGTTCGATGCCAGACGCTTCGAGCGCGGCGCCGACCTCGGCCTCGTTGCCGTACATCTGCGCGGTATCGATGTGGCGGTAACCAATCTCGAGTGCGCGGCTCACGGCGTCGTAGGCGTCCTCGGGCGCGACCTTGTAGGTGCCGAAGCCTAGCACGGGGATGGGTGCGCCCGTCGGGAGCGTGAGCGTGGGAATGGGGGACGAGGCCGTGGCCGCGTCGCTCGGGAATGGGGCGTTCATCAGTGAATCCTCCTGGTTGCTTTCAGTGTAGCGTCCCGGGGAGGGGAGGGTCGCGTGCGTCCGCGCGCGAGCTCGATGCGTGCAGCGTAGTGTTGTCTTCGCTTCGGAGCCGCGCGTGGTGCCGGTTTGAGGGGACAGGAGGGCTCATGATCAGTGCATGCGAGACGGAGGATGGTGTCGTCTTCGATATGAGCGAGCTGGAGGCCGACGCGCTGCGCTCATATGCCGATGGGCTTGTTGCCGACCCCAAGCATCCTTTCGTTGAGCTGCTGCGCAGCCAGGGCCTCGTCGTCGGTGACACTCCCGTCCCACACCTTGCTGTGCTCCTTGAGGCGTTCTCGCAGGCGACGAAGGTGCTCACCGCCTGGGTCGTTGCCCCGGCTGGATGTCGCCGCGTCACCTTCTTTGTGGGTCCGCGCTCCGCCGTGGTGTCGCGGTGTGATGAGGGTGGACTGTACGCGGGCGAGGATGACCTGTTGTCGGTGTGGGCTATCGACTCCGCGCAGCTGCGCGAGACCTTTTTCGAACTTAGCGCCTTGGGGGAACCCTCCGGCGACGGGATTGTGTCGACGGCGGTACCGGAGGTGCTCTTTGATGTCCTCGAGCGGGGTGATGCCACGGAGATTCTTGTGGAGGTACCGAAAGTTGCCCGCGAGATTGCCGACGTGATTGATACTGATGTCGATGAGGTGACAGGGGCTTTCTGGGCGGATGTCGCGGATGATTCGTGGGTGGGACTCGCCGTACGGGTCATCGATGTGGTGTCGTACCCGGATCTGTCGGGTGACAGTTGGCGTTTGATTGGTACCAGCGAGGAGGTATGCGAGGTGCTGGCGGGCGTGGAGTTTACTGAGCTGTACCCCGATGAGGTGCCTCTGCTGGCGGATGAGGACGGTGAATTCTGGGCGGCAGTTGCTTCATCGTCGCCGGAGGTGCTCTGGGAAGATATCGAGGACGTACTCGCTGAATAGTCCACCTGTCGATCCGCAGGTCTCACAGTCTGAGATTGAAAGGTGTCAATTATTTACTACATCTCTGGTCAAATGATGCCCATGGGTCGGTTTTTCGCGTTTTACGTGTGTCGCTGCGCGGTTCGCCGAGTGTCTGACCGAATGACTTATAAAACATTGCAATACGGCTGAAAAACAGTCAGATGCTGTCTGCAACATGGTTGACACTTTTATTGGCATGTTGGTTAATTTCCCCTGTCTTCCCTGAAATGTCAAAGGCTTACATCTAACCAAACGGTAGGGTTTGTGTTAGGTAATCCACCGTTATTTGTCCTCACTAAGTAACGATTTGGCGTACGATAGATACTGTTCAACTACGAAGCCAACACGTCACGACAACGAACGGAGAGTTATGTCGGTTCGCAATGCACTGCTTGCACTCGTCGCGCAGCAGCCCGCGGGTGTCTATCGCCTCAAGCAGATGTTCGAGGAGCAGACGTGTGGGGCATGGCCGCTGAACATCGGCCAGGTCTACCAGACCATGCAGCGTCTTGAGCGTGACGGCCAGGTTGTGTCTCACGCTGAAACCAATGCCGGTCGAGACTCTGAGGTTTTCGAGCTGACCGACGCAGGTCGCGATGTCCTCACCGCCTGGTGGTCCACCCCTGTTCCGCGTGAGCACCCTGAGCGCGACGAGCTTGTGATGAAGCTCGCCGTGGCCGCCGCCGACCCGACGGTCGATGTCGAAGCCATGATCCAGACGCAGCGTCGTTCGACCCTGGGTTCCCTGCGTGACGTCACCCGCCTCAAGGCCTCGGCCGATGAGGGGGAACTCGCGTGGAAGCTCATTCTTGAGCGCCACATCTTCGACCTTGAGGCCGAGCTCAACTGGCTCGACCACATCGAGTCCGGTGCGGTCTCCGAGGCCGCGCGTCGCGCCGCCTTCGCTGCTGCGAAGGGGCGTTCGATGAACTGGGCTCAGGCCGAGGCCGGTATTTCGGAGCGTGCCGGGGTGCGATGAGTCAGCCTGCGCCGCTACCGATCAGGATGGCCGGCGTCGGACATGAGTTCGGCGCAAACGGCGTCCGAGTGAGAGCGCTCGACGGGATCGACCTTGAGGTTGGGCCCGGCGAGCTTCTCGCTGTTATGGGACCGTCTGGATCCGGCAAGTCGACGCTGCTGTCAATCGCTGGCGGCCTTGAGCGGCCGACACGCGGAAGCGTCTACGTCAACGGGATCGATTTGGCCTCGTTGGATAGCGTTCACCGCGCTGAAGTGCGTCGACGCTCGATTGGCTACGTCTTCCAAGATTACAATCTGATTCCGTCGCTGTCAGCCCTCGAAAACGTTGAGATGCCGCTGCAGCTGGACGGGGTGAGTCCTTCGAAGGTACGTGCGGCCGCGATGGCCGCTCTCGCCGAGGTTGGTGTCGCAGAACTCGCGGATCGCTTCCCCGAGAGGCTCTCCGGTGGCCAACGTCAACGTGTCGCCATCGCTCGCGGCCTCGTTGGTAACCGGTCGGTCATTCTTGCCGACGAGCCAACCGGCGCGTTAGATTCTCACACTGGCGAACAGATCATGTTGGTGTTGCGTGACCACATAGATGCTGGTGCAGCGGGTATTCTCGTGACTCATGAGGCCAGAATGGCCGCATGGGCAGACCGAACAGTGTTCCTGCGAGACGGTCGTATCGTTGATCGTTCGCGCGGGGATTCTCTGAGGGACCTGCTCGCCGACGCAGCACCAAGGACCTGATGAGCCGACTCAACACACGGATGAGGCGATGGGGAGTAGTACTCCGCATCGCCTCTCGTGATGCACGCCAAAGTCTTGGGCGCACCTTCACTGCCGTGATCCTTATCTCCCTGCCGATTATCATCGCGATCGGATCGCTGACGTTCTGGGATGTGACGACGTCCCAGCGCTACCAGGCCTCCTCCTGGCTGGGACACAACTCCGACTCCCAGGCCGTGACGCTGCGCCGTTCGACAACGGCTCTCGACCAGGACTTCACCGCGGACCGCCTCGCAAAGACGGCGTCGGATGACGATGTTGACGTCACTATGGAGACCCTCAGCGACTGGGCGCCGACCGGAGACCAGTTGGTCGCGGTTGACACGCTCTATCAGCTCCATATGACGGCACCGGATGGAACCGGGTACACGGTAGACAATGGCACGCAGACCGCCTCCTTGGACGCGCCGCGCGTCGAGGCAGGTAACAAGCACGGGTCTCTCCCCGCTCAGCATGCCGTGGTTTCCGACGACGTCGCCCGTGCCCTCGGCGTCGAGGCCGGAGACACGGTCGCGCTCTCCGTGACGGTGTCGAAACAACGCGCGGCGCAGTCCATCGAAGGCAGCGCTGTTATCGACGCGATCATCAAGGGTGAGGGGCGCGCAATCGTCGGCGACGGCACGCTCGACATTGATCGTTTAGCTGTCGCTGGACGCACGCAGACGGCCTGGTATGTGACGGGGCCTGTGCCCGTGACATGGGAGAAGATTCGCGAGCTCAATGCGTCCGGCTTCTCGGTCGTCTCGCGCCACGTACTCGCCAACCCGCCCGATGCCTCGGCGCTTCCTTCACAGATCGCCCAGTACGAGGTCCCTGAGGCCTTGCGCAACGCGAACCCGTGGCAATACCTGCTCCTGGTCGCGGGTGTTCTCCTGATCCTCACCGAGATGATCCTGCTCATCTCGCCGCTCTACACGGTCGCGCAACGCTCCGTGATGCGCACAGCTGCGATGATCGTTGCTAACGGCGGCGACCGCTCCGACGGGCGACGCCTCACAATCGCGCACGGTCTCATCATCGGCGCGTACTCAGCAGCCTTCTCAGTCGTGTTGTCTGCCTGCGCCATGCTGGGGATCGGACTGTGCTCCGGCCTTGGCCTCGGCATTGTGCCGCTGTGGCCGCTGGGCCTGTCCGCTCTCCTGCCCATTCTGCTGTCGCTGATGGCCTCGGTATCACCGGCGCATACCTCCTCCCACATCGACACCTCCGCGGTCATCGGCGGACGCTTCTGGGAGCCATCGCGTCTGGTGCGTCGCCGCATGATCTACCCGATTGCGCTGTTGACTGGCCTGCCGGTGCTGGGCGTCGCCGCATGGTACGGGTCGGTCCTTGCCCTCGTTGTCGGTATTGCTCTCCTCGAAATCGGCCTCATCGGCTCGATCCCCTACATCTTTACGTGTTGGCGGGTGCCCAAACGCCGCGCATCCATGAGTATGCGCCTGGCCCTGCGCGATGCTGTCCGCAACGGACACCGTACGTTCCCGGCCATGGCCTCGATCCTGACGACCGTGTTCGTCGCTTGTGCCCTCCTCATCACGCTTTCCTCGTCGAACGAGGCCGGCTGGAATTCGCGTCCGCACGTGGGCAAGCGTGGGCAGATCTTTGTGTCCACGGTCGACAAGACGGATTCGAATACCCGCTCGCGTGCGCTCATGAAGGCAGCGACGGAGGCCGTGAAGAACCAGCGCACCGTCACCTCATCCGCAGAACTCAGCGGCATGGCGTGGAACTCTGGTCCCGGTGGGCCGGTCACCATGGTTGAAGCGATTTCCCCGGACGGAAAGTCCACCTTCACGATGGCAGCCGACATGGGTACCATGGCGGAGCTGGACGTCGCCTACATCGTCGACGACGGTACCTACCTGCGCCAGGCCGGCTACCTGAACGAGAACGACATGGTGCGCGCGGTCGCGACGCTGAACTCGGGTGGCGTTCTCATTCCCGACAGGAAATACATTGACGGCGCGGGCCAGGTGAAGCTGCGCAGCCTCGATATGCAGGCGATTGCGGACGCAAAAGCCGCCGGCTTTTCTGACAACGAACTGCCGGACGCGCGCGTGATGGGCACGCAGATCTTCCCTGCATCACCGCTGACGCGCGTCAACGTCATGGTGCTCTCCCCGAGCGCCGCAGCATCCTTGGGCCTCAAGGCGGTGCCGCTCGGACAGCTCCTCTCGGTGGATGCGCCCGTGAGTACGGTGGATGCGCCCGCGTTCCAGGCGACCATCGCGCGTCAGGTTCCGGGCGCATCCGCCCAGGTCATCACGCCGACCATGCGTTCGCAGATCCTGCCCTACATTGCTGCCCTCATCGCTGTTGTCGCCGCGGCAGCGACGGTCGCCCTCGTCGTGGCTCTCTCGGCCTCGGACATGCGCCCTGACCTCGATACTCTCGATGCGATTGGCGCTGCCCCCGCGATGCGCCGTCACGTCACGACCTGGCAGGGCGTGGTCCTCGCGCTGAACGCGATTCCCACGGCGGTCCTCTCGGGTCTCGTCGTCGGTGTCCTCGCCGTCATCACGTTCGCCCGATCGGGCATCTTCCCGACTCTCACCACGCTGTGGCCGGTCGTGCCGTGGAGAGCACTGCTTGGCATGCTGATCGGCATGCCCTTGCTGTGTGCGCTCGTCGCCATCGTGCTCACGCCGCGCCACCAGAAGCGCATCCGCCGTATCAACTAGGCTCCGCGATGACTGACGCCCCCGAGACGGTTGTGATCCCGCCAGGTGCCTTGGCCTCGTCCTCCGTGCGCGTGGACACGTGGCTGTGGGCAACCCGCCAGCTCAAGTCGCGCTCCCAGGCCACGGCCGCCGTACGCGCCGGGCACGTGCGCGTTAACGGCGACCCCGTCAAGGCCGCCTACAAGCTGCACGTGGGCGACGAGGTGCGTCTGCGCATCGAGGGCTTTGATCGCGTCCTCGGCGTCGTGCTGCTGCTGGCCAAGCGCGTCTCCTACCCGCAGGCGCGCACCGCCTACGATGATCGCACGCCCGAGCGTCCGCGCGTTCACGTCCCCGTCGCCATGCGCGAGAAGGGCAGTGGGCGTCCGACGAAGAAGGAACGACGCGAACTCGACCGCCTGCGGGGCTACGACTCTCACGAGCACTACTGACCCTCTTTGACGAGGCCGTGGCTGAGCTGCGCGCGGTGGTTATGCATGAGGTCCCGCCGCCTGAGAGAGGCGACGGGACCGGGAACCAGTCGTATGAGTTCACTCGTCCGGGTAGAACGCGTCGGGGTACAGCTTGTAGTACGATCCCCATTTTTCGTCGTACGCGGTATCAAACTCGAAATCCGCCTTGCCTTCGCGGGGGACTGTGAACGTGTAGGCGTTAGGTTCGGTGTGGCCCACCTGAGTTGCGGCCGTGTCGTAGGTGACTGTGAAAACGAGGGTAACAGAGACGCTCGGATAGACGCTCAGGGCAGGCTTCTTATCTGCCAGAACCTCGATGGATCCGGTGCAGTGCGCCGCAGTCTTGTTGTCGTTCAGTGAGCACGTCTGATCGAATTTGAAGACATCTTCCGCGGTGTAGGTGGAGATCAGGTTCGCGATGGTGACCTTATTTGGGCACTCTGCGTCGATCGCTTGCCTGTACTCATCGGTGGCGGTGCGGTACTCGTTGTAGATCTCGCCCATGTCCGCGCGATTGTCAGCTCTCACGCTTGAACACCAGTTTGTGGTCTGCGTTGCCTTGGTCTGCGCTGCGATCTGCTTCGTCTGAGCTGTGAGGTCGCGTGCCTGATTGAGGCGAACACCTGACACAACACCGAGCGTGATTGTCGCACCCATGAGTGGGACGAGAAGGATGGCCATAGCGGCGTTGTAGATGGATAGCTTCTTGTTCTTGGGGGGTGTGCCCGAGGAGGTGGGCTGATTGTGACTCACTTCGCTGCCTCCTTCGCCTTCTCAAGATCACTGTTCGCATTGTCGAAGCTTTGTTGAGCCTGTTTGTACTCGCTGGTCGCGGACATGTACATCCGGCCCGTCAGGGCCAGGCCAGCGCTGAATCCGATGACGAGGAGCGTTGTGATGATCGCCGTGATGATCTGGTTCTTTGGGATCTGAATGGTTGGCCCGTCGGAGTACCTGGGCGACTTCTTGGGCGGCTGCACGGGCGCAACGGCGGGGTGAGTGGGGACATCGGGAGCAGGATGAAGTCCGTCGGGTTCTTCTCCCGGGCGTACGATACGACCGGTGACCGGATCGACAGTACCGGTGATGGACTGGGCGGCGGTGAAGGGATGGGCAGTGGTCCCCGTGACGGGGCGGGCAATAGAGCCTGTGAAGCGGTCAATGTGGCCGGTTGTAGCGTGTGCGATGGTGCCGGTAATGGGGTCGATGGGACCCGTGGTAGGCGGAGGTACCGAGCCGGTGACGGGACCGTTGCTGGCCCGCTCGTCTGCGATGTAGTTCTCTGTCCAGTCCGAACCGTTCCACCAGCGCAGCCGTGGGGTTCCGTCTGGGTCTGGGTACCAGCCTTCGATGGGGTTGTTCACAGGAGGCTCCTTTCGTGGTATCCCGCCATCGGTGAGGATGGCTGGAATGAGTCGGCGAGGCCGACGTCCGGACTCATCAGTGTTACATGTCCGAGGGCCACCATGCTGTCATCGTGGCCCCGCACTCTGTATTGCCTGTCATGTTGGGATCGTAGGGGACTGTCACGGAAAAGGTGAGCGGCGTTCCGGGTGTCAGCGTCGCTGTCGTGGTCCCCTGGTAGGGGGACGTTGGGTTGAAGCTCTTGTTTTTCTCCGTGGTGTAACCGATGATGGCCACGTTCAGGGGACCAAACATCGTAATGGTACTCGACTGCTTGACAGCGAGGGTGCCTTTGATCGTCGTGGTGACCTTATTGGCTGTGCACTCAGTCATGGTGATCGTAAAGTCGGCGTTGGACAGGGTGCGCTGCGCGTTTGCCAGTGCTTCTTTGTTTGAGCATTGAGAATGGATCGAGTCTTTGACGGCTTGTGTCGAGGAGTCGTACGTCTTGATGATGTCGCGCATCGATGAGACGTTTCCGCGCGTGACCGAATCGCACCAGGCGGCGGCGCTGGCGTCTACGTTCACGGAATCAAGGCGCGTTTTGGCGTCTTTGATGGCCCGGTTGATGGACGCCTTATCGGACTGGGCCTGTTCGGCCTGGGATGTGAAGGTCTCTGCCGCGTGTGTGCGCCACACGTTGATTCCGCCGACGGCGGCGGACAGGGCGATGAAGATGACGGCCAGGATGGCGCCTGCGACGGTTGTGGCGCGCAGGGGAGCGGGGGCGGTGCTCACTGCTGGGCCTCCTCGATCTGGCGGTTGATGTCGTCGAGCGTGGATTGAGCCCGGTCGCGTTCCTCTTGTGCGTGCCGTGCTTTCTCCTTGGCATCCTCGTAGATCGCGTTGGAGTCGCCCAGGTGGGACCACGTGAACACGAGGACGCCGATGAAAGCGATGACCAAGATCCAGGAGGCGGCGCAGGCCAGCGCCCAGTGAGCGGTGGTGTGCTTCTTGGGGGCGTCCTGGGTGCTGGTCGCGCTGGTGCTCTCCATCGACGAGGCCGGGGTGGCCTCGGCAGTTAGGGTGGGCCTGGGGGAGGGTGCTGAGTCAGTTTCCGTCGTGGGGGAGGGGGTGGCCCCTCGTTTGGCGGTGAGCGGGGGGTGAGCCTTGGTGTCCCGAGGAGCCGAGGCCTCGGCCCTGAGCGCGGGGGCGGCGGCGGTCCGCGCGCCCAGGCGTTGCCTGCCTCGGGGCGCTACGGCCTCGTTGTGGGCGGGAAAGCGAGGTTTACTGACCGACTGGTTCTGTATCGCGTAGGGCATGACGTAGTTGGTCCACGAATGGCCGTTCCACCAGCGCAAATGGGGGGTGCCGCTCGGGTCTGGATACCAGCCTTGCGCGGGCTCGCTCATCGTTGTTGCCTTCCCGTTACGAATAAAACTATTCCCTTGGTCAGGAAGTTTAGCCGTAGGAGGGATGGCGGGCAACTATCCGGTTAGATTCCCGTCGGCCAGAAACCTGTCGCAGCCGTGTAACAGTCAGCGCCCTCCAGGCCTGGGTTGGGGATGGTCACGCTGTAGGTGGTAGTTCCGCCCGACGGAATCGTGACGGTCGTCTGACCGAGTGCCTTATCTCTAATGGTAGGTTTGCCATTCTTCTTCATATAGACACTGACTGTCAGATCAATATCGCCCACGTCAGACAGGGGCTGATAGTCGAACCACACATCACCCGAAAACGTCACAGTGTCGTCGGAGATTTCGCAGGTATCCGTCGAGCCGACAAACTGGCGAGGAGCCGACGCGAGAGCGTCGACGAATTCCTTCTTCTTGGGGCAGTACTCGGTGATCGCGTCGAGCTGAGCCGTCGGCTTCATACTGAGTTCGCTTGCCTTCTCCTGCAGCAGAGAAACGCTCGAGTAGGCGGGGGTGAACTCGTCGCACCAAATCTGAGCCGCCTTGTCGGATTTCGCGTTGTTGATCTCGTTGCGTACGTTCGCGGTCTCGGTCTCGGCATCCTTCTTCTGCGTCCGCAGGTTATTGGCGTCGGTGCGTGTTTGCTCCGCCTTGGCACTCTGAGAGTAGCTGGCGTAGCCCAGGGCAGCGGTCGTCACGAGTAGACATGCGGCGAGGAATGCGCCGACGAGCGTCAGGATCCTGTAGGTGCCCGGCGAGGACTCTGCGGGCTTGTTCGTTGCGGCGGGCGTGGTCACTTCTGCGTCTCCTCAAGGTCCTTCTTCGCCTTGTCGAGGCCTGACTGCGCCTCGTTGTACTCACTTTGTGCACTGGCGTGCTCGGATTCCGCGTCGGCAAGCTCCTTGCTTGCGCGTGTGAAGGCCATGCCGGCGTACACGGCGGACGCGGCGAAGAGAACGACCGCGATCCATGCAGCGACCAAGCCGATGAACCAGCCACTCCCGGTTCGGGGATTGTTTTCCTGCTCGTCGTCTGCCTCGTTCGCTGAGTCCTCGGAGTTTGAGAAGACCGGCGTGATGCCGGTGTTCTGATAGGGATTGGAGTGAACCTTCGGTGCTTGCTGGGAGGAAGGAAAGCGGGGCGAACTCATGCCTTGCTGGGTGGGCGTTGCCTGGGGGCAGGATGCGCCCTGGGCCTGGGGGGCACCCTGCTGCATGGCGGCGTTGTACGGCAGAGGTACCCCACGCATGGGCGCGGGCGTGCCCTGCTGAGGCTGAGTGCCGGGCATGGGAAGGTACTGATCGGTCCAGATGCCGCCGTTCCACCAGCGCAGACGCGGGCTACCAGCGGGGTCTGGGTACCATCCGGGAACTGGTTGAGACATGACCATCCTTTCGGTTACTGAGTGCAGTCTATACCTAACGCGTGAGCCTTATAACGCGCGTATCGCACAGGTCGTGACGCCTGGTATTGCGCGTGACAGGTACCCTGAAAGGTATGGCTGCTCTCTTCTCGTCCTCACCCTTGCTCGCGCTTTTTCTCGTTGTCGCGTTGGGTGCGGCGATCGGAGCGATACGTATCGGCCCCCTGCGTTTTGGTGCGGCGGGAGCGCTCTTTGTTGGCCTCGCAGTCTCGGCTCTGCATCCCGAGGTTGTCAGTAACCACATGTCGATCGTCCAGCCGATGGGTCTGGCGTTCTTTGTCTATTGCGTCGGTATTTCCGCGGGCGCGACATTCTTCCAGAATTTGCGTAAGCAGACGAACCTCCTCGCCCTCACGACGATCGTGTGTGTCGTGGGCGTGCTCATTGCCCTCGTTGGTGGTCGCCTCCTCGGCCTGTCTTCGGGCCTGACCTCGGGCCTCTTCACGGGTGCGCTGACGGCCGCTCCCGCCCTCGATACGGCCACCCGCCTCACGGGGGACCCGAACGCGGCGGTCGGATACGCCTTCGGCTATCCGGTGGGTGTCATCGGCGGCATCCTCATCGTGACGATCACCGTGACGAGGAAGTGGGTCGGCCCCAAGGACACGCCTTCCCTCGCGGGGTCCTCCCTGGAGGCCGTGAGTATTCGCGTGTCCAAGCACATCAACACGCGCGACATCGACGCGTGGCGCGACCAGCGCGTGCGCCTGTCCTACCTGCGTCGTGACGGGCGCACCCGCGTCACCGCTCCCGGCGAGGACCTGTTGCCGGGCGATCACGTCGTCATGGTCGGGGACCCCGAGTCCATCAAGGAGACGGCGCCACTCGTCGGCGAGATCCTCGACCACAACCTCGAGGACGACCGTTCCGACCTCGCCTTCGAGCGCATCGTCGTGTCCAACCCCGACGTCGCCGGCCGCAGCGTCTGCGAACTCAATGTCACCAAGCGCTTCGGTGCCGTCATCACGCGCGTGCGCCGAGGCGACCTGGACCTCCTGGCCCGCGACGACCTCGACCTGCAGCTCGGCGACCACGTCGCCGTCGTCGTCCCCACGGACGAACTCGACGACATCGCCGAGTGGCTCGGTGACTCCGAGCGTCGCGTCGCCGAGGTCGACGGCATGGCATTCGGCATCGGCCTCGTTCTCGGTCTGCTCCTGGGCATTGTGTCCTTCCCCCTGCCGGGCGGCCAGGGGTTCCAACTCGGTGCCGCCGCGGGTCCGCTGATCGTCGGCATGCTCCTCGGTGCCCTGCGTCGCACCGGACCGCTCGTATGGACCCTGCCCGCCGCCGCGAACCTGACGATCCGCCAGATCGGCCTCATGCTCTTCCTCGCGGCTCTCGGACTGAATGCCGGCCCTCAGTTCGCGAGCCTGCTCGGTAGTCCCGACGGTTGGCGCGCCGCCCTTCTCGCCGCCGTCATGGTCGTTGTGTGCTGCGGTATCCAGGCCATCGGCGCGAAGTTCATCGGCCTGTCCTCCGCGCGCGCCGCCGGCGGCATCGCGGGCTTCCTCGGCCAGCCGGCAGTCCTGCAGGCCGCCGAGGCCCGCGTCACCGACGAGCGCATCGAGGCCGCCTACGCGACCCTCTTCGCGTTCGCGATTATCGTCAAGATCCTGCTCCTGCCGCTCATCACCTCCTTCCTGTGAGCGCCGTAGACTAGGGCCATGGCTACCCCCGACTTCGTCCTCGAGCTGCGCCGACACGTCGGCCATGCACCCCTGTGGATGCCCGGCACGACCGTCGTTATCGCACGCCCCGCTCCGGGATGTGCACCCATCGATTGGGAGCGACCCATCGCGCCCGAGGCCGTCGAAATCCTATGCGTGCGTCGCTCCGATAACGGCACTTGGACGCCGGTGACGGGTATCGTTGATCCGGGCGAGGAACCCGCCGTCGCAGCCGCCCGCGAGGCGTTGGAGGAAGCCGACGTGCGCATCGAGGTGCGCCGCCTCCTTTCCGTCGAAGTCGTCGGCCCCGTCACCTACGACAATGGCGACGTCACCACCTACCTGGACGTCGCCTTCGCCGCGCAGTGGGTGAGCGGCGAGCCCACCCCCGCCGACGGCGAAAATAGCGAGACCGCGTTCTTCCGCGGCGACCAGCTCCCGCCCATGAACGACCGCTTCCGCCGCGCCGTCGCCAAGGCGTTGAGCGCCCGCCCCGAGGCCGACTTTCTCACCGTTTGAGGCCGCGTGACCTGCGGGCGTGCCCCGGCCTCGTTCCTGCAGCCGCAAAACTTCTTGTCTTTGTGTCAAACCCCTTGCGGGACTGAAGTCCTAGTGGTGGAATGGGGGTATGGATACTCCTAGCAAGATTGCATACTCCGTCACCGCCGACTCCACGGGCGGCCGCGCCGGCACCTCCTCCGTCCCCGCGCTCGGCATCACCCACATCATGCGCGCCCCCAAGGAACTGGGCGGCCCCGGCGACGGAGCCAACCCCGAAGCCCTCTTCGCCATGGGCTACGGTGCCTGCTTCCAAGGCGCCATGGGCCTGGCCGCCAAGGAACTGGGCATCGACACCAAGGACTCTGTCGTGCGCACCACCATCGGCCTGGGCCCCGAGGGTGACTCCTTCGCCCTGACCGCCGACATCAAGGTCTTTATCCCCGGCGTCGAACTCGACCGTGCCCAGGCCCTCGTCGACCGCGCCCACCAGCTGTGCCCCTACTCCAAGGCCACGCGCGGCAACGTGCCCGTCACCGCCACCGCCGTCGCCACCCTCTGAGGACATCCGATAGACAAAAGAACCCCAGCCTCGCCAATTGATGGACGAGGCTGGGGTTTCTTCATGCGCTCAGGCGTGCCCGTGCGTCAGACACGACCGGGGCTTGCCGCGCGCACGGCGTCGCCCTTCGGGTTTGCCGAGCGCGGGCGATCCCGGGCGCTCAGGCACCGCTGGGGGTGCCGCGCGCACGGCGTCGCCCTTCGGGTTTGCCGGGCGCGGGCGATCCGGGCGCTCAGGCGCCGCGCCAGTACGCCTCCAGCGCCTTCGACAGCGTCAGCAGGTCATCGATGTGGCTCATCTCGCGCGCCGAGTGCATCGACAGCAGGCCCACGCCCACATCCACCGTCAGGATCCCCAGACGCGTCGCCGTGATCGGGCCGATCGTCGTGCCGCACGGCATCGCGTTGTTGCCCACGAAACTCTGCGAAGGCACACCCGCCGCCGCGCACGCCCGATTCCACAAGGCAATGCCCTCGCCATCCGTCGCGTAACGCTGCTTCGAATTGATCTTAATGACCGGGCCACGCCCCATCACCGGGCGGTTATCCGGATCATGATGGCCCGCGTAGTTCGGATGCACCGAATGCGCCGCGTCTGCACTCACGCACGACGAAGCCGCCAGCATCCGCTCGAAGCCATCCTCATCGCGGCCCAGTGCTGTCGCCGTGCGGCGCAACACCGTCTCCAAGATCGGGCCGGCCGCACCCGTGCGCGAACCCGACCCCACCTCCTCGTGATCGAAGCACATAAACACCGTGACGTCGCCGCCCGCGGGCACATCCTCCGCGGCGAGGTGCTCCAGGGCCACCAGGCCCGGGTGCACGCTCGACAGATTATCCTGGCGCGAGGCCGCGATGAACTGGCCCTTGTCGCCGAAGAAACCCGGCCCCTGGCTGGGGGTCAGGATCAGGTCGAAGGCCGCGATCTGCGAGGCGTTGTCCAGGCCCGCCGTGCGCGCCACGTACTCCAGCACGTTGCCGTACGGGTTATCCACCGTCCACACCGGATGCAGGTGCTTCTGCGGATCAAGCTTCAGGCCGAGCGGGTTCACGTCGCGATCCAGGTGAATAGCCAGCTGCGGGATACGCGCAATCGGGCCAGTACGCGCCAGAACAACCTCGCCGCTGGTCAGAATTAGGCGGCCCGCCAGCGTCAGCTCGCGATCCAGCCACGAGTTCCACATCATGCCGCCGTACACCTCGACGTCAATCTGGCCCCAGCCGTCCGGCGTCGTCGACTGCACCGACGGCTTCACCGAAAACGCCGGCGAATCCGTGTGCGCGCCCACAATGCGGAAGCCCGCGTCCTCGGCGACTGTTTCGGGCACGAACCACGCGGCCACCGCGCCACCGCGCACCATCACGTGGCCGCCCGGGGACGCGTCCCACGCGCCCTTCTCGTCGACGCGCGTAAACCCAGCGTCGACCAGGCGCTGAGCCACGACCTCGGCCGCGTGATAGGGGGTGGGAGAATCAAGAAGGAAATGCTGATAGTCCACCGCGTTCGCATGGACCTCATCCAATTCAAGCTGTGCCATGCCTCCCATGGTAGAACTCTCGGCGGGGCGCGGCCTACGATTGACACATGAGTGAGATCCCCGCATACACCCTGAACGATGGCCTGGATGTTCCCGTGATCGCGCTGGGAACCTACAACCTGCGCGGCGCCTCGGGCGTGGCCTCCATGGTGTCCGGCATCGAGGCCGGGTATCGCATGCTGGACAGCGCCTTCAACTACGAAAACGAGGGCGCCCTCGGTGCCGCCGTCCGCCGCTGCGGCGTTCCCCGCGAGGACCTGCGCCTCGTCTCCAAGCTCCCCGGGCGCCACCAGCGCTACGACGAGGCCGTCTACACCGTCGAAGAATCCCTCATGCGCGCCGGCCTGGACTACTGGGACATGTACCTCATCCACTGGCCCAACCCCAAGCGAGGCCTCTACGTCGAAGCATTCCAGGCCCTGCTGGACGCGCGCGACCGCGGCCTGATCCGCTCCGTCGGCGTGTGCAACTTCCTGCCCGAACACCTCGACCGCGTGCACGCCGAGACCGGCGAGTACCCCAGCGTCAACCAGATCGAACTGCACCCCTACTTCCCGCAGGCCTCGGCGCTGGCCTACCACGAGCAGATCGGCGTGCGCACCGAGTCGTGGAGCCCGCTGGGGCGCAAGTGGCGCATCGTCGAAGACCCCGCGATCATTGCCTTGGCCGCCGAGGCGGGCGTGTCCCCTTCGCGCCTCATCCTGCGCTGGCACTACCAGCTCGGCACCCTGCCCCTGCCCAAGTCCGGTAACCCTGAGCGCCAGCGCGAGAGCCTCGACATCTTTTCCTTCTCACTGTCTTCTGAACAAATGGCGGCGATCAGCGCGCTCGGGCGCCCCGGCGGCCGCCAGGCCGACCAGAACCCGGAGTACTACGAGGAGTTCTGACTTCTGGGCGGCGCTTGCGGTGCCGCTGGTGTTCCGGGCACCGTCGGGCCCGGCCACCGCCCACGGGCACCGTGGCCTGCCCGCAGGCCCCGCGGTGGCCTCCAACCGGGCACGGACATCGGGATCCGCGAATGAGCTTGTTGCTCGGGGTATTGTGCCGCACGGGGAGGCATTGCGCCGTCTAGCTGCTAGTGCATTGCTTCCTGAACTAGTAGTGGGGTTAAGAGCTGCTGCGTACGTGGATAGGTTGTTGCTTCATGGATAGGTTATGACCGCGCGGATAGCTTATTAGCCTATCCGCATCGTCATAACCTATCCGCATCGTCGGCTGCCAGGTCATGCCGCCGCCCACGGGCGTGAGGAATAGGGCGTGGGTCTACGGGTTGCGCGCTCATCGCCTCAAACAAAGCGCCCGCCCTCACGTCATGCGGGGCGGGCGACGACAGTGACGGCAAGCATTGCTAGCGTCACATGTGAGGCAAACAGTGAAAGCGCGAGCTTACTTCTGCTTGAGGGTCACGCGGTATACGTTGGTCTCGCGCAGCTGGAAGCCGGCACGCTGGTAGAGGCGGTTCGCGGCCTCACGCGAGGGACGCGACGTCAGATCGACGGTGCGCGCACCAACATTCTTCGCGTGCTCGACGGCTGCCTCCACGAGGGCGAAACCGGCACCCTGACCGCGTGCGGCCTCGTCGACGACGACGTCCTCCACCCACGCGCGCACGCCGGTGGGGATCTCGAAGGCCACCAGGGACAGCATGCCGAGAATCGGGCGGTTGCCCTGGGCATCCGCCTCGTCCGGGCGGAATACGAACAGGTGCACGCTGTCCTGGGAGAGGAAGCGCTGCACGTCGGCCTCGCTCATGGGGGCGGCGGAGCGGGACAGCTGGGGGATCAGACGCCCCATGGCCTCGTGGATTTCGGGCGTGGCGGCGGTGATGAGTTCGACGGTCATGTTTCTCCTAACGGTTGGTCCAATTGTAGCGGTAAGGGGCGGTGAACCCGAGCGCTTGGGTGGTGCGTGGGATGAGTAATTGCGGACGCGTGACGTATAGTCCACACTTATGTTCTATGGAAACTAATGCTGCCCTGATGGACGTCATCCGCCTCGAAGGTCCCTGCGAGATCGGCGAGATGACGGTCTCGCAGCTCCCCGTCCCGCAGGTGAGGGACGGCTGGATGCGCGTGCGCGTCGAAGCTTTTGGCATCAACGAGTCTGAGTCCCACTCGCGCCGGGGCCTCTCCGATCCGGATTTCACGTATCCGCGGGTCCTTGGGATCGAGGGTGTCGGAGTCGTTGATGAGGTTGCGCCCGGCAGTGTCTTCCAGCCCGGCCAGCAGGCCGCCTTCATGATGGGCGGTCTTGGACGCGAGTATGACGGCTCCTACGCGCACTACACCCTGATTCCCGAGCGTATCGCGATTCCCTTCACGTCCGACCTTGACTGGGCGACGATCGGTGCGATCCCCGAGATGACGCAGACTGCGTACGGCTCGCTCGTCCATGCGATGCGCGCCCGGAGTGGCGACACGATTCTTGTGCGCGGTGGAACCTCGACGGTCGGCCTGATGGCAGTGCGATTGGGTGTGCGCATGGGGATGACGGTGATTGCGACGACGCGCCGCGAGTCTGCCCGTCCGGTCCTGAACGAGGCCGGGGCCGCCCACGTGGTCATCGACGACGGGCGGATTGAGGAGAAGGTGCGCGCTCTCGCTCCGGGTGGTGTGGATGCGGCGCTGGAGCTTGTGGGTATCCCGGTGCTCGGCGATACTCTGCGCTGCGTGCGCCCCGGCGGCATGGTGTCGTTCACGGGGTCGCTGACGGACGTGTGGTCGATGAAGGACTTCTCGCCTTTCGGCCTGATCCCCTCGACCGTGGGCCTCACGGTCTATCACGGCCAGGCCTGGGATCTGCCGGCGTCCGTCTTGCAGGAGGTGCTCGACGCGGTGAAGGCTGGTGAGATGAGTGTGCCGATTGCGAGGGTTTTCCACGGCCTGGAGCAGGTGCCTGACGCGCACCGCGCGCTCGACTCCCATGCGCTGCCCGGCAAGAACGTCGTGGTGTTGGGCTGAGGCCTTCGGGTGGTACTCGACCTACGCGCGTTCGAGGAGGAGGGCGACCTCGGCGTGCCTTGAGGCAATGGCATTGATGTCATCGGTTCAGCCGAAAATATCGTGGGCGAAAACCGTATGACCGAAAAAGCCATACTTTTCTGCTTTTGAAACCACAAAACAGGAATTTGCATGAGAGTCGACACGCCGATGAGACGCTTCGGCTCTCTTTGCTATATCACCACTTCAATTCGCCATCCACGCCCATCGGTCTGGTCAAGAGGTAAAGCCGCACAGGTATCCGGGTATTCCGTTCACCTGCAGGAATAAATCCAGATGTGGATCATGCGGCATCGATCTCACGTGGTTTCTTGTTTTTTCGATTCACAATATGTGGTAGGAAGGTCACCTCGCACCCTGCCAGAATAACTGCAAACATGTTAATCGGCGGATAAATAAAGATCGCCAGAACAATGCCAATCGTCTTAATGCTCAGGTCAGCCGCAACGATTTTCCGGTTACTATAGTCCAACGCGCTCGTCGAACCATTAGCCCTTGCGACCGCTCGCGCAAGCTCCATGTTGGATAGTGAAACACAAATCACCACCGCGCTGTAAAACATCTGTGCAAAAAGGCTTGTGAAGTGATTGCTCACAAAGTCTGTCACATACGGGAAGAAAGAGGCAAAAAACAGCATGATGATGCTCCACCAGATCACCTTGTTGTCTATCTTCTCGATCCTGTGCCAATGGTTATGCATATTCACCCACATAGCGCCAAGCCAGAAGAAGGAAATCGTATAGGAGAAGAAATGCGACCTGAGTGCCCAAAGCGATGCCCAGTCAGCTGTCTCCGGCTTCTCAAGTTCCAGCACCAATATTGTCATGATGATCGCCAATATCGCATCCGTAAATGCAGTGAGTCTTTCTTTGCTCATTTTTCAGGAGCCCCTTTCTTCTTCGCATATGCAAGCTGGATGTCGTAGCCCAGCTTATCGAGCATATCAACAAAGACCTTATTGATGATGCCCTCTTTCTTGTTTATCGGCCTACTAATATACGGTGTGGAGGTGCCAACCATCTGCGCCAGCTGTGTCTGTGTGACATCTTCTTCCAGACATTTTACTGGCTTTTCAGTGTTGAGTGTGGGTGGAGGCGTCTAGGCTTCCTGCGATGAGGAGCATTCGAAGTAGGCGTCGAGTACGCTGGTCGCGTCTTGGAGTTGATCGTCGATGGCGTTCTTGCTGTCCCTGGAGGGGATCCAGCGTCGCGATCTGGATACCGGAGCGAAACTGTTCGCCGCGGTCGGCCAGCCAGTTCTCATGCACGGTGCCAGACCTGCCTGGGACCAGGTCCACTCAAGCAGGCCGTGGGGTGATCCTCCCCTCGTGTCAGGTCTACGATGCCGGTGAGCTCACGGGCCCCGTCGGTGTCGGTCCTGGTGGTACCGCACGCCTCTCATTGATCCCCAGCACCCGAACCTCCGCAAAACGGGCGGGGTCATCAGATGCGGCTTGCAGGCACGGCTTGATGTGGGGCCACACGGTCTTCCGCGTAGTTGCGAGTTGTCGGGCCAGGCCAGCGATGGTGGCTCCTTCGAAGCGCAACTGTCGGATCGTCCGGGTCCCCAGACGCGCCCGGGGTGCGCACATTCGCTCGTCATGTTCCAGGAATGTCACTGTCTGGCAGGTGTGTTCTCGGCACATCCAGCGTCGCTTAAACCACCGGAACCTTGCCGGGGCCTCGGCTCAGGGCGCTTCGATCACCTCCACCACCATACGACCGTGGCCTTGTGCGATTCAGCCCGCAACCCGGGTACCCGCCAGCGGGTTGCACGACTCAACATCGAGTACCAGAGCATCTGGGGTGCGAACCGCGCTCATCGCCCTCCAAAACGACGAGCAGATCGCACCGATCACAACGATCAAGCGACACACAGCAGCAGGTAGGGTGAGACACCACCCGAGGTCCTGTGAAGATCACGGGGGTTGAAGTCCGCTCATCATCAAGGACCTCAACCTCTACCCGCAACCCCTGCACAACACCCGCTCACCCACACTCAACTCGGAAGAGCCCCTTGACCGCCTCCCGGAGGGTCGTGCGGTCTTGCATAGGAGTCGCTCCCAACCTCTACTGTCGACAGTATGAAGATAGACATTTTCAAAAGTCGGTTGCGTGTTGCCATCACAGCAACAGCTCTATGCGCGCTGACCGCATGTAGTGCGATTTCGGGACAAAGCAGCGGCTCGGCTGGTGCCGTAAACGCAACGACGCCGTCTGTGGGCTCGAATACAAACGTGAATAAATCGTTGGTTGTCTATTTTTCCCGAGCGGGAGAGAATTACTGGGACGGGGATCGGAAGAACCTAAAGAAGGGCAATACTGCCGTACTTGCTGAGGAAATAGCAAAGCAGACTGGCGCTGATGTGTATGAGATTGTCGCTGCTGATCCCTACTCAGATGACTATGGCGCAACAGTTGCCCGGAATGTGCGCGAGGAAGACGACGATTCTCGCCCCGCAATTGCTCATACCCTGCCGGATCTGTCTCGATATCAGGTGGTCTACCTTGGCTCTCCGGTGTGGAACTCGACCATGCCGATGATCATGAAGACATTCGTTGAGCAAGCCAAGTGGCAAGGTCAGCAAGTTCGCCCCTTTGTTACCTACGCGGTCAGCGGCATGGCAGGTATCGATGAAGAGTATCAGCGTCTCCTGCCTGACCTTAGCGTCACTCAGGGGCTTGCGGTGCGTGGCGAAGATGTAGCGATCGACCCGGACGCGGCCGAACCTGAAGTAACCCCCGAAACAAGCCAAATTGTTAACCAGTGGGTGAATACCTTGAGTGTTCAACCTAGGTGAATGCGGCGTCACATCTTACGAAGCAGGCAATAATAGTGGCTCTGCAGAGTTGAGTGAGGGGGGAGGCATCTAGGCCTCCTGTGATGGGGAGCATTCGGGTTTGGCAATTGGTGGGGGGCAGTGTTAGAGGGTGTCAGCAATTTGAGTGGTAGCAGTGCTGTTGGAGGGGCTGGTTGTCAGTTGTTGTCCGATCTTGAGTGTTGAGGATCGTGCGGCGATTATGGTGGGGTTGGAGGCTGGCTTGTTCCAGGTGTGTATCGCTCGCTCGATTGGGCGTAGTCCCTCGGTGGTGTGCCGTGAGATCGCCCGCCACCGGGGTCCTGGCGGAGTGTACCGCCAGGCCCAGGACGCCGGGAGAGCGGCGCAGGCGGCCAGGCGCCGCCCTAAGAAGCGGCTCCTGGACCGCGATGGGGTTCTTCGCCGCTGCGTGGTCTCCGATTTGTCCCAGAGGCGCACGCCCCGCCAGATCAGCGGGCGCCTGAGCGAAGCGTCCCTTATACCTGACACAGAGAAGGAAACAGAGGAACAATCTATGACAGAACACTATACAACGAATACAAAAATCGAAGATGTGATAAACGATCCCGTTTTTGGTGATTACGGCAGACTGATTTTTCCGGTGCACTCCGGCTATTATGACGGTAGCACACTCGGCAATCTGTCGCTTACCTGGTACAACTACATAGATTCCGATAAGACAGTGGAGATCTGCAATTACATCAGAAATCAGGCGGAAAACGGGTACACCATCTTTTATGACATTTATACGGAAGAGGAAAAGGCTGCAGATCCGGCGAAAAGAGATACGGGTTTGTTCTTCTTTAAGGGAAATCCTGGCACAAAGTTCGCTATCGTAAACGCCGGCGGCGGTTTTGCCTACGTTGGTGCGATGCATGACAGCTTTCCCCATGCGTTGGAACTTTCCAAGATGGGATACAATGCCTTTGCGCTGATTTATCGTCCCGGCGCACAGACGGCCTGCGAGGATCTTTCGAGAGCGATCGACTTTATCTCCCGGCATACAGATGAACTTCAGGTTGATGCGGATGGCTACTCTCTTTGGGGAGGATCAGCAGGCGGAAGAATGGCAGACTGGGTAGGAACATACGGTACGGAGTATTTTGGAGAGAAAGCCTATCCGCATCCTGCGGCTGTCATCGTAAATTACACCGGACTTTCGGAAGTGACAGGCTACGAGCCACCGACTTACAGCGCCGTAGGGACAAGCGACGGTATCGCAAGCTGGCGGACAATGAAATCAAGACTGGATACCATGTCTGAGATGGGCATTCCCACGGAGTTCCATTCCTACGACGGGCTGCCACATGGATTCGGACTTGGAACAGGAACTGTTGCCGAGGGATGGATCGATGATGCTGTGGCATTTTGGGAAGACCAGATGTGACACAGAAGAAAGCGAGGAATTCTAAATATGAAAAAGCAAACAGCAGGCAGAGAACATTTGGGAGAACTGGCTCCTAAATTCGCCGAATTAAATGACGGCGTCCTTTTGGAGAGTTATGGTAGCGGGAATCACAGCTGTCGCTCCGTGACCGCAGTATGATCACGATTGCGGCACTCTTTTCCGCAGGGCTGTACCCGTAGCTGAAAAGCCATCTGATCCTTTGAAGGACCATATTCCTGCAAATGTGAAGCATTAGCACGGTGCGGCAAAGGACAGCTGGTTCCAGCATATCGCACAGGAAATTTGGCTCTTCCGAGTTGAGTGTGGGTGACTGGGTATTGAGCGGGCGTCCGGCATTCGCCGATTCGGCGATACGGAACTCGAGGCGCTTCGGGTCATCGAATGCCTAAAGAAGGTGGGGATGGAGATCAAGGACATCCGACTGTTCATGGAATGGTGCGCCGAGGGCCCATCAATATACCCCAAGCGCAAGGCAATGTTCGAGGAGCGGAAGGCCCACATGGAGTCGGAGATCGCCAACATGAACCGCGCGCTGGACATGTTGAAGTTCAAATGCTGGTACTACGAGCAAGCGATTCAAGATGGCAGTGAGGATAGGCTGGATGCGCTGTTTCCCGATGATTTGCCAGAAGAAATCAAAGACGCCTACGAAAACGCACACGCTCGATAAAGCCGTTCGCTACCCATGGTACTCAGGCAAGGAGCTCTTTCCGGGCAGAACAAAAAAGAAAGCCTCCGAACCAGAAGTTCCGGAGGCTTTCTTTTTCGTTATTTCGCTGGTGGCTTTGCTCTATAGCGATGGCGAAACAGCGACAGGTGGTACTCGGCGGCACCAAAACGCGAGTTCAGAAGCGAGTTCCCGCTATTCCCACTCCTGCTATTCACATGATTTATGGTGTTGACATCACAAGCCCTAGCATTGAGGTCGAAACGACCTTCGCAATCAACTGTGACAAATTGTCACAGTAGCTCTGAGATGGGAACACTTTTCAAAAAATGAGAAATTATCACGTGCATGCCGAGTACGAAGACACTCTGACTATATCTTACTAGCCAGATCGGCAGCCTCTCTCGCATTGGTTGCCATGCCCATGTACTCCATGCCGTAGAGCCCGGCGAAGCGGCTCACGGTGGACTCGGCGCGTTCCAGCATCGCGGGTGTTGGAGCTGATCCCTGGAAGGTGAAGAAGAGCCGTTTCCCCGCCATGCTGCCTGCGTCCACGGGGCCGTAGAAGCGGTCGAGCAGGTTGCGGATCATGCCCGAGAGGTCATGCCAGTAGACGGGCGAGCCGAGCACGATGGTGTCGGCCTGCTTGAAGCGGGCCAGCACCTGATCGAACTCGTCGTCGTCGAAGTGCTGCCCGTGGTCGTAGACCTTGTGGTCTGCGAGATCTATCTGGTCGAAATCATGACCGGCGAGGAGCCTTTGCCCAAGGGCGGAGGTGTTCCCGCCCTTCTCGCCGCCGTTGATGAAAAGGATGCTCATATCACTCACTCCTTAGAGGTTGCTTCCGAAGAACTCGATGAGCTTGCCCACAGCCTGGGAAACATAATCCGGCTTCCAATAGGTCTGGATGTGGGTCGCGCCCGGGATCTCGAAGATCTCGCGCACGGGAGCGTTCACGGCCGCCTCGTAGCAGTCGATGGTCATGTACCCCGTATCGGCATGGCTTCCCATCATCATGAGCAGCGGTACATTGATGAGCTCGGCCCCTTGGCGCGCATCCCATGCGGCGAGTTTCATGAGGCTCGACAGCGTGTAGCTGAAGGTGCTGCCCTCATGCGCCGCGTCGCGACCGTAATAGTAGTAGCCCTCGCGGTAGAGGTCGTAGGGCATGGCGTCTGCCTGCTCGGGTGTTGCGGTCTCGCACATGTTGGGAGTGAGCGCGGCGTCCTTACCGTCGGCCTCGTCCTGGCGAGCCTTGCATGCGGAGGCCAGACGCTCCTGGATGGAGTCGACCTGGCTTCCACGAAAGCCCTCGCGGCGCACCTCGCCGGAATTGAACAGCGACAACGTCGCCACGGCCTTGAGGCGCTTGTCGGTCTGCGCTGCCTTGAAGGTGTATCCGCCGCCTCCGCAGATGCCGAGCGCCGCCACGCGCTCGCGGTCGACTCCCGGGAACTGCATGATGATGTCGGTGGCGCGGAAGATGTCCTCCACGCGGTTCTCGGGCCAGTCGGTGCTCCTCGGCTCGCCTCCGCTCTCGCCCTGGTAGGCCGCGTCGAATGCGAGCGCGATATAACCGTTCTCGGCCAGCTTCTGGGCGTAGTTGCCCGCCACCTGGTCCTTCATGCCGCCGTTGGGATGCGCCACTACCACTGCCGGATAGCTCCCGTTCGGGTCGTAGCCAGCCGGGGTGTAGACGTTGGCCACCGCGAAGAAGTCGCGGTAGGGGTACTTGATGGCGTGGACGTTAACCTCGCCCTCGACGTTCTCGGTGATGGCGCCGCTGTAGACGAGCCCGAAGGGGTTGCCCATCACGGGAATGAACTCGCGCTCCGTGAATGCCTTGTCTGACATGATTCGTCCTTTCACTCGAATGGGTTCACTTAGGATGATAGATCTGCTTGCCCTGGCGCGGAATTGTCGACGTAGACGTGCCGTTGGCAAGAAGTCATGAGTTGTGCCAGAGGAGCGCCATCGCGTTGTACATGTAGCGGCTCGCCGCATGCCCGTCGTGGCCCTCGCTCTCTCCTATGCGGAAGATGAGGTTAGTGCCGTATTCACCAAAGCCCTCGCGGAACATGGGGTCTCTCGCCATGTCCTCCATTAGCGCCGTGAACGCGCGTCCGTTGAAGTCTTCGGTCCCGGTGGCGGCGATGATGAGGAAGTCGTCTGAACCGAATCCCTGCCGCTCTACGGCGCCGGCCCAGTACGATCCGCTTCCGGCATTTCCGCTGGCGGGGGCGAAATAGCGGAAATATGCGAGGCATTGCTCGAACACGTGCCATGTGGTCACAGACCCCTGGAAGGACGTGCACCCGCTGCTCACCTGCAAGCCGGTGCAGTGGGACTACCGCGGGCCCTTCGGGATTATGCACTCGCCCGAGCCGTCAGACAAGGTGAGGGCCCTCCTCGATGTCGTAGGCGCGATGACTTCGCTCGACAGTTGATCGGCTCGAACAGGGCCGGGGCGCGCCTCACCGCTTGCCCCAGCCGCATGCCTCAGCTCGATGAGAGGTTCTTCGCGAAGAACGGCGCGATGAACTTGAACGCCTCGTCGACGTAGGGATACAGGTCGTACATGTCGAAGTGCCCCGCCTCCGGGATGACGTGCATCTCCTTGTCGACTCCGGGTACGGCATCGAACACCTCGGTGGACGCCTCGCGGCTCCATGCGTTCTCTCCCGTGATGACAAGATAGGGCTTCTTCATGTCCTTCATGATGTCGACGACGTTGTACTTCACGAGCTCCAGCTGGCTCCAGGCGACAACCTGGTTCGTCCAGCCGCGCCTGTTCCCGCGGGAAGTGTAATAGTACGCCGCGCCCTCGTCGAACGCGCGGGGCATGAAGTTCAGAAATTCGATGGGACCGGTCCCGGCCTCATAGGCGGCCTTGGCCGCCTCTACCTCGTCCGCGGGCTTGAAGAATCCCGCCATGGCGGACTTGGAGATGTCTGCGATGGCAGGCACGATCGCCGCGACGGCCTTGAGGCGGGGAGCCCTCACTCCCGCCACGGACATGTAAGAGCCGGATCCGCAGATGCCGAGGCCGCCGATGCGGCTCTCGTCGACATAGGGAATGGAGGCCAGGAAGTCCGCGGCCCCCTCGATGTCCGTCTCCTTCACGTCGGGAAGCTCCTGGTAGCGCGGCGTCCCCGCGCTCTCGCCGAAGTAAGACCCGTCGAACACGAGCGTCACGTACCCGAGCTCGGCGAGGCGCTTCGCGTACACGCTTTGAGCCTGCTCCTTGATCGACAGCATTGGGCCGGTCACCACGACGGCCGGGTACGACTTCGACACGTTGAGGTCGTCGGGGGTATAGAGGATGCCTGCCAGATTGAGGTCCAGCTCCTTGTTCTTGAAAGATACCTTCTGAAAGTCCATGCTCTCATTCCTTTCCTTGAGTGATGCAAAGATCGATGGCTTACTTCTGTGAGTCGTAGTCGAGCTTGGTGGCAGCGTAGGACTCGAGCTTCTCCCGGGAAGGCTCGTAGTAGCACTTTGTGCCGTCGAGCTTGGCGATGCGATCCATCTCCTCGTCCGTGAGGACGAAGTCGAAGATGGCGGCGTTGTCGGTGATGTGCGCCGGATTCGTGCTCTACCCGCAACCCCCGCTCAACACCCGGTCACCCACACTCAAATCGGAAGAGCCATATTAGTTCTCGAGCTTGCGTGTTGCGGCGAGCATGACGAGCAGTGCTACGACCATGAGGATGGCCGAAACAGTCAATGGTGTCGAATAGTGCGGACTAAACACGAGAAGACCGGTAAGTCCGGCAACTCCCGTGGTAGCACCCATTTGGTGGCCGGTGTTGACGATGCCGGAAGCAGCTCCCGCCTCGCTGGGGCTGCTGTGCCAGATCCCCACGGAGGTGATTGGGCCAAAGGATGCACCCTGCCCAAATCCAGTGAGGACCATGCCAAGTAGGAGAATTGGGAGGTTGCCGTGCATGCCCCAGGCGATCAAGCCGAGCCCCGCGGCAGTGCTCGCAAGTCCAGTTAGGAGCAGGCGCCGGAGCCCGAAACGAGTGACAAGGGAACTGACCATCATCCCGGTGGCACCTTGCGGGATGCAATTGACGAGCATGAGCAAACCGGCGGTCAGGGCAGAGTATCCCAGGGTGAGCTCAAAGTATTGTGTGGTCATGAAGTACATGCCGAAAAGGGACGCGGCAAACAGGACTCGGGCAATTAGTGTCAGGCCACGAACCCGGTGGCGCCACAGGTGCTCGGGAAGAATTGGCGCAGAAGCTTTACGCTCCCATGCGACTGCCATGACAAGAATGATCGCCCCAATTATTCCTGGCAGAACACTGCGTTCCACTAGGGCTAGGGTGATCAGAAACATGGAACTGGTCAGCAGGACCGCACCTAGCAGGTCGAACCGGCCCGGCCGCGAAGGTAAAGCAGGTAAATACCGCACGGCAAGCACGAGTACTACCACCGCGATGGGGACATTAATCCAGAACCCGAACCGCCAAGATAAGAAAGTAGTGATCAACCCGCCGATCAGCATGCCGCCAGAGGATCCTAGACCGGCCATTGTGCCGTAGGCAGCTGTGGCTCGGGTCCGTTTGACCGTGTCATGAAAGACGGCCGTAATGAGCGTCAGGGACGTGGGCGCAACTACAGCAGCGCCAAGGCCCTGCAGGGCACGTGCAGCGATCAGGGTATGAGCGGTTGAGGCCGCTCCCACGATCAGGGAAGCCACCGCGAAGACGATCAAACCGCCCAAGAAAACACGGGTACGGCCCCACACTTCACCCAATTGTGCGCCCAGTAAGAGTGCCCCGCCAAAGGCCAGAGTGTAAGCATCTTGCACCCAGGACATTTCGGCAGCACTAAGACCAAGATCTGCCTTCATCACCGGTACGGAAGTAAAGACAATGGAAGAATCCAGCAGGATCATGAAATACGTTAATAGAATCAGAATGAGGACCGGCTTTTCCTGGGGCGTGAACCGGACACTGTCGTTTCCTGACATAAGAACGTCCTTCCTTTGAGTAGAATGTGGGGTCGTTTTTGGGAGCACGAAATCCAGGTAGGCTGGGAATCGTCCTGCCTACCTGCGGTTAGTGTTCTGAAGAAGGCTAATCAGGCAGTCTCAGATGACACTGGGGCCAACAGACTCGATTGGTATTCAATCTCGCCGGAACGCACTCCGGCATAGAACTCCATCTTCGAATCAATAAACCCCAGCATCTCCTTAAGTAGTGCGATTTTGTCCTCAACAACCTGGCGTTGCGCAATCAGCATGACTTCGCGCTCCGGGATGCTCTCTTCTCCCTGGAGACAAAGTTCCATGTAATGGCGCATTTGCTCGATACCCATGCCGCATTCGCGCAGGCAGTGCAGGCCCTTGAGCCAGGCGATGTCGTGGTCGTCAAAGACACGGTAGTTGTTCTCATCTCGCATTACTCGGGGGACTAGATTGATTTTGCAGTAGTAGCGCACGGTTTCAACCGCGACACCACTGACCTCAGCTGCCTCCTTCGTTGAATACAACCTGCTCATGAGTGCCCTAGCTGTTGTTACGTCGCTGAGCAATCAGATCGGTGAAGAAATCCACCGTGCCGATTGTCTCGTGATCAAAGAACAATGACGCCCCGGCGTCCAAACCTGCGATAGCGGCCATATCCGCCTCAGTCAGAGCGAAATCATCAATCGCGAAGTTCTGCTGCATACGCTCCGTGTGTACTGACTTGGCCAGTGCCACAATCCCACGCTGATACAGCCAGCGCAACACCACTTGCGCCACTGACTTACCGTACTGCTGGCCAATACCAGCCAACACTGGATTGTTGAACAAGCCTGAGCGGCCTTCACCAAAGGGCGCCCACGCTTCAACGGTAACTCCGAGCTTTTGCAGCTCAGCAACCCGCTCTACCTGCTGATGGAAGGGGTTAATCTCAATCTGGTTAACCACCGGATAGACGGTGTTGAACGAACCCAGATCGTGCAGGCGAGCTGGAGTGAAGTTAGAGACCCCGATGGAGTGAATCAGCCCATCCGCCTGGGCTTGCTCCAGGGCCCGCCAGGAACCGTAAACATCATTGAACGGCTGATGCAGCAGCATCAAATCCACATATTCAAGCCCCAGCTTCTCCAGAGAAGCCTTCACACTGGCATAGGTGGCATCCTCACCATAGTTGTCCAACCAGACCTTCGTGGTGACGAACAGTTCGCTGCGGTCGATCCCGCTGCGACGGATACCCGCACCTACGGCCTCCTCGTTGAAGTAAGACTGTGCGGTATCGATATGGCGGTAGCCGACTTCAATAGCCTGAGCCACCGCGTCAGCAGTCTGCTCGGCTGGAATCTGGAAAACTCCGAAACCCTGAGCGGGGATGGAATGACCGTCAGACATGGTCAACGCGTCAAGCATGACACTCTCCTTCTTCAGTCAATGAATGGAACATAATCATCTAACAACTTGGGAGCAACTCCCAAGCAAATCCAGTGAGAGTCTGCTCCGCCCCGTGTCCGGTTTCGCCCTGCCCCAAGGACGCATGGGTGAGCGGAACACTCAAGGGGTTAACACTTCTTGCCTCGTCGGCAGTGCAGTGAGCACCTCTCGGGGTCCAACAATGGCAGTACCAGGCTGCCACCCCAGGCCGCTCAGAAAGGCACATACACCAAGAGCAAAAAGTATTTCTCTTGTTGCACACCCTCAAAAATCAGTGGTGGCAACTATTGTCAGAGGATATAAAGAAGGGACTCCGGCAACGCTGCCGTTCCCGGCAATATTATCGGAATCCCTTGTTTTCAAGGCGTTTTATGCACTTTTAATCCTTGACCCTTGACATCAATACGACTGTCTCGACATGGGTCGTGTGCGGGAACATGTCGAAGAGGCGGCCCTCGACGGGACGCAGGGAGGGCATGGCCGCCAGGTCCTTGGCGAGCGTCACAGGGTTACACGAGGAGTAGATGACGCGCGGCGCGTCGCACTCGTTCAGGTAGGTTGCCAGGTCGGCCCCGATGCCTCGCCGCGGCGGGTTGACGACGATCACGTCGGGCATGTCCTCGGGCGACTGGGCGCGCGCCCACGTGGTCGCATCCTCCGCGATGAAGGTGGCAGCAGCGCGCGACAGGCCCGCGTGGCGCGCGGCGCTGATCGCCGAGGAGATCGCCCCGGAGGACACCTCGACGCCGGTGACGCGCGGGAATCCGGCGCGAGCACAGGCGAGGGCGAAGCCGCCGACGCCGCAGTACAGGTCCCACAGGCTTTCGGGCAGCCGCCCATCGGCGAAGGGACGCGACGCCCACAGCGCGGCCTGCTCGTACAGGGCGGAGGCAACGTGTGCGTTCGTCTGCGTGAAGGAGCGAGGCCCCAGCTCGAGGCCCTCCACGGACAGTGGCAGCGTGCGTGCGCGCGTCAGGATGATCTCGTCGGGGCCTTCGACGATGGCCTCGTGCGTGGGGTGGATGTTCGCGGTGACGACGTGGGCGCTGGGCACGAGGTCGCGCAGCAGCGGCAGCGCCGAGCGGATGTCGGAGACGCGCTCGCGCGTGCGTAGCACGAAGCGGATCATGAGCCGCTGGTCCGCGCCCACGGTGATGAGGATGTTTTTGAGCTCCCCGTGCTTGGTGGGGACGTCGTAGGGCGTCAGGTCCAGGGAGCGGATGAAGCGCTTGAGGCCAGGCGTTGCGCGGTTGATTGCCGGGTGTTGGATGGGGCAGCCGGGCAGGTCGATGCCGCGCCGGTCGGGTCCGAGAATCCCCAGTGTGGGTCGACGACGGGTTCCTCCGACGACGAGCTTTGCGCTCGTGCGAAATCCCTTCTGCGGGGACGAGGCCGGGGCCAGCCAGACGATCTCGCCCGCTCCCGGGACGGGGGAGAGGGTGGCTGCGATGGTCTCCGCCTTGCCGGCGAGCTGGCGCTCGTAGGGCTGGGGGAGGAGGGAGCAGGACCGACAGGTCCCGGCGTCAAAGTGGTCGCAGCGCATTCCTCAAGTGTAAGTGGGGGCGGGGCGTACCGTCAGGTACGCCCCGCCCCCACCTGTGGTGGTTATGCCCACGCGGCGCTTAGGCCTCGTGGCGGCGCGAGCGGCGGATGAACGCCGTGCCCACTCCGGCAACCGCCAGGGCGCACGCCCCGACGATCAGCGCGTTGGAACCTGTGCGGGCCAGGCCGCTCTTGCTTCGCTTGCCGCCCTTGCGTCTCTGGTCGGCGCTCGGCGAGGGGACAGCCGAGGGATGGGTGCTCGGCTCAGCGCTCGGTTGGTCGCTCGGCTCAGTACTCGGATCGGCGGAGGGAGCGGGCGCGGGGGTCGCGGTGACCGTCAGAGGGGCCGAGGCCTCGGCGGCGGGAGACTCCGCGGCGGCGACAACCGTGTGGTCCCCGGCCTCGGTGGCGGCGGGAACCGTTACCTCGGCGGTGAAGGAACCAGTGTCATCCGTGGTGGCCGTGCCGATCTCGACGGGGTCGGAGTGCAGAGTGAGGCTCACCGGAGAGGAGGGGGCGAAGCCCGTGCCCGTCACGGTGACGGTCTTGCCAGCCTCGACGGCCTGGGGGGGCGACGGTGATGGTGGGGGTCGAGAGTTTCTCGGACTTGACGGTCACGGAGGCGACGGTCGCGTCCTTACCGAAGCCCTTGAGCGCGTACGCCGGGTTGGCGTAGGACAGGGTGACGCGCGCCGTGGCGTGCTGGCCGAGGGTGAAGGGACCGACGCCCGCCTTGAGGTCGGCAACGGTCAAGCCCTTCACCTCCTGGTCGCCCACGGTTACCTTGTATTTCGCGTAGTCGTCCGTGAAGCCCTCGGTGTCGAAGGAGATGCGCACGCCCGAGGCGACCTTGTCACCGGAGGTGATGGAGGCCGTGAAACTGGTTTCGCCGGTCTTAGGGGTGGGGGCCTTGAACTTTTCGAGGCCGGTGGCGGGGATTGTGGTCGCCTGCTCGCCGATGGTGGTCAGGCCGGTGGGCACGTAGGTGGGAGCGCCCTTCGTGGTGACCGTGACGACGGGGAGGATCTCGTCGGGCTGCGCGGGCAGTGTGATGACGAGGTCGTTGCCCTCGACCGTGTAGCTGAGGGGTGTGTCGGAGCCGTCCAGCTTCACCGAGGTGATGTCGTTGGTGCCGGCACCGCGCAGCGTGACCATGCCGTCGGTCGGCCACTTCTCGATGCCCAGATAGATGTGGGAGTCATCGACCATGGTCTTGCCCCAGGATTCGATGGGGAAGTAGGTTGGGCGCGAGTTGCCCAGGATGCCGGGGTGTGCGCGGTTCCAGTCGCCGATGCCCGTCAGGACCGAGGCGTCCCACGGATCGTAGGAGCCGTCGAACTTCGGGCCGACGTTGAAGAGGAACTGACCGCCCAGGGCCACGGTTGAGAACATGTTGCCCACGATCTCGGTGGTCTTCGTGTGGGCGCTGCCCGGGGCCTTACGCAGGGCCGTCGTGTTGTCGACCTGCTGGATGTGATCCCAGTCTTCCTCGGTGTAGTCCGGGTAGCCGGTGTCCTTGTAGGTGGGGGCAGCGTCGTCCCAGTTGGCGTAGCCCCAGGTCTTGTGGAAGATCGAGACAGCCGACTCCCAGGGACCCTGGGTCTGCTCGGACTGCATCTCGTTGTCCCATCCGACCTCGAAGTCCGCGCGGTCGTTGCCCACGCGCGAGTTGATCATGATGTTTGGCTGGAGTTCGTGCGCCCACGCGCGCAACTGGTCGGACTGGGCGGGGTTGGGCTTGCCCATGTCGTACCACAGCTCGGTGATCTCGCCGTACTTGCCGCCGAGGAGTTCCTTGAGCTGCTCATGGATGTAGTCCATGTAGCCCTCTTCATCGAGCGTGTTGGCGTTCGTCCACGGGTCCTCCGGCTGCTTCTCCCAGTCGATGTTGGAGAAGTAGAGACCGAACTTGATGCCGACCTTCTGGCAGGCCTGCGACAGCTCGAGGATCGGGTCGCGGTGGGAGGGGGATTGCTTGGTGAAGTTGTAATCGGTCGTGGCCGTGTCCCACATGGCGAAGCCGTCGTGGTGCTTGGACGTGATGAGCAGCATCTTCATGCCGGTGTCCTTGGCCTGCTGACACCATGCAGTCGCATCGAAGTTGGGGGCTTCGAAGGTTTGGGCGGTGGCCAGGTACTCCTCGCGAGGGATGCCTTGCAGGGGGATTCTCTGGTCCCAGGTCTGTTGGTGACCCCACGCCTTAATCTGCTCGGGATAGCCCACTTCCTGCTTCTGGCCCTTGTACCAGCCTGCGTAGGAGGAGTAGACGCCCCAGTGGATGAACATGGCGTACTTCATATCCTGCCACTGCGCCACCTTCGCTTCGCTGGACGCTGGCACGGCTGCAGGGATCGCGTAGCGTGCGTCGTAGGTGGTCTGGGCGGCGGGCGTGGTGGGCTGTGCGTCGTCGGTCGCAGGCGTGTCTGCCAAGGCGGGACCTGCCATTCCTAATGTCAGTAGGCTGGCGAGGAGGCTGCCAGCCAGTCGGTTTGTGATGCGCATCAAGTCTCCATTGATTGACGGGATCTCTCGAACGGTGAGAGTGCCTCTAGTCTGCCAGAGCATTGATGCGCTGTGCCACTGTTTAACTTTGCGTTTCCTTACGTAGGGCTTTCGCGTTACTTACTAAGTGGCTTCATGTGCTTGTTTTAGTGCGTGAGGGAGCGGGGGGTTGGTGTGAGCTTGCCGATAGGGGAATAAATCTGCGAAATGAAAGTTGAGTACATCAGACTCATGTTTTGAGTGACTCGCACTGAGGGGGCCTTGGGCGGGGAATAAAATCCAAGCCCTCAAAGTTGAGTACACCAGACTCAGGTTTGGGAGCTAGGGGTTGCGGAATAAAAACCCGGCTCCTAAAGTTGAGTACATCAGACTCAAGGATGTGTCGGGAGCTTCCCGGCACCACATAGACCACACAGACCAACGCGAGGCACTCCGGAAGCGGAGAGGGCCTAGCGAATGAAAGGACAACAACCATGGCACGTGCAGTCGGTATCGACCTCGGCACCACCAACTCCGCTATCGCCGTCCTCGAAGGCGGAGAGCCCACCATCATCCCGAACGCTGAAGGTGCTCGTACGACCCCCTCGGTCGTCGCCTTCTCCAAGACCGGCGAGGTCCTGGTTGGCGAGATCGCCAAGCGTCAGGCGGTCACCAACGTTGACCGCACCATCTCCTCCGTCAAGCGCCACATGGGCACCGACTGGACCACGGAGATCGACGGCAAGAAGTACACCGCGCAGGAAATCTCCGCGCGTATCCTCCAGAAGCTGAAGAGGGACGCCGAGGCCTACCTGGGTGAGCCCGTCACCGAAGCCGTCATTACGGTTCCCGCCTACTTCAACGACGCGCAGCGTCAGGCCACCAAGGACGCCGGACAGATCGCCGGCCTCAAGGTCGAGCGCATCGTCAACGAGCCCACCGCCGCGGCCCTGGCCTACGGCCTCGAAAAGGGCAAGGAAGACGAGCTCATCCTGGTCTTCGACCTCGGTGGCGGCACGTTCGACGTGTCCCTCCTCGAGGTGGGCAAGGATGACGACGGCTTCTCCACCATTCAGGTGCGCGCCACCTCCGGTGACAACCACCTGGGTGGCGACGACTGGGATCAGCGCATCGTCAACTGGCTGATCGACCAGGTCAAGGCCAAGACCGGCGCCGACCTGTCCAAGGACGCGGTCGCCCTCCAGCGCCTGAAGGAAGCTGCCGAGCAGGCGAAGAAGGAGCTGTCCTCCGCGACCTCCACGAACATCTCGCTGCAGTACCTGTCCATGACCGCCGATGGCCCCATCCACCTGGATGAGACCCTCACGCGCGCCAAGTTCGAGGAACTGACCGAGGATCTGCTCGAGCGCACCAAGAAGCCCTTCCGTGACGTCATGGCCGAGGCCGACGTGACCGTCTCCGAGATCGACCACGTCGTTCTCGTCGGTGGCTCCACCCGTATGCCCGCCGTCACCGAGGTCGTCAAGGAGCTGACCGGCGGTCGCGAGCCCAACAAGGGCGTCAACCCCGATGAGGTCGTCGCCGTGGGCGCCGCCCTGCAGGCCGGCGTCATCCAGGGTGACCGCAAGGACGTCCTGCTCATCGACGTGACCCCCCTGTCGCTCGGCATCGAGACCAAGGGAGGCGTCATGACCAAGCTCATCGACCGCAACACCGCGATCCCGACCAAGGCCTCGGAGATCTTCTCCACCGCCGAGGACGGCCAGCCCTCCGTGCTCATCCAGGTCTACCAGGGTGAGCGTGAGTTCGCCCGTGACAACAAGCTGCTCGGCACCTTCGAGCTGTCCGGCATTGCCCCGGCTCCCCGTGGCGTGCCGCAGATTGAGGTCACCTTCGACATCGACGCGAACGGCATCGTTCACGTCTCCGCGAAGGACCGCGGCACCGGCAAGGAGCAGTCGGTGACTATCACCGGCGGTTCCTCCCTGCCCAAGGAGGACATCGATCGCATGGTGCGCGAGGCCGAAGAGCACGCCGCCGAGGATAAGAAGCGTCGCGAGGAGGCTGACACCCGCAACCAGGCTGAGCAGGCCGTCTACTCGACGGAGAAGCTGCTCAAGGACGAGGCCGACAAGATCTCTGAGGCGACCCGCGAGGCCGTTCAGAAGGATGTCGACGCCGTCAAGGAAGCCCTCAAGGGTGATGACATCGAGGCCGTGAAGACCGCGATGGCGACCCTGTCCGAGTCCGGCATGAAGATCGGCCAGGAGATCTACGCCAAGCAGCAGGCCGACGAGGCCGCCGCGCAGGCAGCTCCTGCCCAGGACGACGTCGTGGACGCCGAAATCGTTGACGAGGACGACAAGTGAGCATCGAGGAAACCAACGGTTTCTCGGTGCCTAACGAAGACGCCAACGTCGCCGGGGCCGACTCCAACGAGTCGGCCCCGGCCGACCAGACGGCCCACACACCCGAGAACAACGAGACCACGCCCGGTTCGGAAAACGCCGCCCAGGCCTCGTCCGAGGCCTCTGCCGACGACATGAGCGCCTTCGAGGAGCAGGTCGGGGACTCCGACCTCGCCAAGGCTCTCGAGCGCATCGCGAGCGTTGAGGACCAGCTGGCCCGCGTCAACGCCGAGCTGTACAACCAGGGCCAGGAGTACGCCAACTACGTACGTCGCTCCAAGGAAGCCATTCCCGGCCATAAGACCGCGGGCCAGGATGAGGTCATCGACGCGCTTATCAGCGTCCTCGACGACATCGCCGCCGCCCGCGCACACGGTGACCTGGAGGACGGTCCCTTTGCGTCCATCGCCACGAAGCTCGAGGACACCCTCAAGACACGCTTCGAACTGGAACGCTACGGTGCCGCAGGTGAGGACTTCGACCCGAACCTGCACGACGCCCTCATGGCCACCACCAGCGCCGACGTCGACCGCCCCGTCATCGGGCAGGTCCTCACCAGCGGCTACCGCCGCGGCGAACGCGTCGTGCGCGCCGCGAAGGTGCTGGTGAATAACCCTGAATAACAGCAACAACACGCTCGTGACTGAAAGTGAGGTGAAACGCGCGTGAGTGAACAGGATTGGTTCTCGAAGGATTTCTACAAGGTCCTGGGAGTTGATAAGACAGCGGACAAGAAGGCCATTACGAAGGCCTACCGCAAGCTGGCGCGCAAGTGGCACCCGGATCAGAACCCGGGCGACAAAACAGTCGAAGCCAAGTTCAAGGAAATTGGTGAGGCATACGCGGTCCTGTCCAACGACGAGGATCGCAAGCGTTACGACGCGATTCGCGCGATGGCCGGCGGCGGAGCGCGCTTCTCCGCCGGATCGGGCGGCACGGGAGGCTTCGAGGACCTCTTCGGTGGCTTCAACGGCGGCGGTTTTGGCGGCGGCGGCCATAACGTACGCTTCCAGACCTCCGGCATGCCCGGCGGCGGCGCTGGTTTCGAGGACATCCTCTCCGGCCTCTTCGGAGGGGGTGGCAGCGCGAGCACGCGATTTGGGGGCGACCCTTACGGCTCGCCCTTCGGTGCCGGTAGCCATGCCCAGCAGGCGGCACCCACGCCCGAAAAGGGCGGGACGGTGCGCGCGAAGCTGTCCATCTCCTTCCGACAGGCCCTCAACGGTGCGACCTTGACCATCAAGGTCGGCGGCTCCCCGATCAAGGTCCGCATCCCTGCGGGCATCAAGGACGGTCAGAAGGTCCGCGTCAAGGGGCATGGCAAGCCGGGTATGCACGGCGGTTCCGCCGGCGACCTCGAGGTTGCCGTGACAGTCAAGCCCCACCCCGTGTACTCGCGCGAGGGTAACGACCTGGTCATGACACTGCCGGTGACAGTCTCCGAGGCCATCCTCGGTGCCACCATCGACGTGCCCATGATCGACGGCAACACGGCCACGGTCAAGGTGCCTGCGGGTTCCTCCTCGGGCGCGGAAATCCGCGTGCGCGGCGAGGGAGTGAAGACCTCGAAGACGACGGGTGACCTTATCGCTCGTCTGTCCATCCAGGTTCCCGCGAAGCCCAGCCGCGAACTCAAGAAGCTCGCGAAAGACATGGCGAAGGCTGAGGGCGACCTCGACGTGCGAGCCTCGCTGGCGAAGGCTGCTGAGGAGTAACCCATGGCGACGACCGGCCCGGACGAGCCGATCACCTTCGTTATCTCGGTCGCGGCCGAGCTGGCGGGGATGCACCCCCAAACCCTGCGGCAATACGACCGCCTGGGCCTGGTCATCCCCGCCCGCACGAAGGGACGAGGGCGGCGCTACACGAAACGCGACGTGCAACGCCTGCGTGACGTGCAGCGCATGAGTCAGGAAGAGGGCATCAACCTCGCTGGCATCCGTCGCATCCTCGAACTCGAGCGACGCGTCGAAGCTCTCGAAGCCGAACGTGACGCCCTGCGCGACGCCGTCGCTGCCTCCGAGGCGCGCCGCAACCGAGTGTTCGCGGCCTCCGCAGATGGCCAAGTCATGCCGATACGACGAGGCCAGCGTCCCTGGGATCACTCCTCGAAGCCCGCGGCCGCTTCCGGCGGCTCGCTCACCGTGTGGGATCCGATGCGCGCGCTCGCGTCCCTGGGTTCCTCCGGGACTCCGACACGCCATGCACTGCCGGGACCATCTTCGAGCGTGCGATCTGTCATCGAGGGAACGATCATCTCCCGCTGATACGGTCGCGCACCTGCTGGTCGACTTACCTGCGCGCCCCGACGCTCCCGCGTCGGGGCGGCACAGCGTATCGGAGAGTTCTGTCCGTGTTCTGGGTGCCTCCGGCTTCTCCCGCACGCTAACCCGCTATTCCGAGTGTGGGCGGCCATGCCCACGTGCGGGACAGGAGGCCCACGTGCGGGATACAGGACTCGGACTCGCACGAGCAGGCCCGCGTGTATGCTGTGGGTCCCTCCGCTCGAACTGCGTCGGTTGGGGTGCGTGGCCCGGTTGTTATGGCGGCCCGATAGCGTCCAGGATGGGTCAGCGCGTCGCCGGGAGACAAAAAGGAGCTGCGGGACCCATCCAACGGATGAGTCCCGCAGCCTAATTCGATCAAGGATCCGGGGGCACACAGGATCCCTGACCGAAGCCTGGAACAGGCGACAGGCTCTCGCCTGCTGAGAATAGTTTTACCAGGTCACGGCTGGTTTGGGTACTCGATCAGCGGTGATGTGCGCACTTCGCACGAACGTGCAGGCCGTCCGAAATGAGCGTGCGTCTCATCGGCAACATTTTTTCGAAATGGGCGCTGACCTGCGAGTTTGTATTTGGGTCGTGCTTTTCATTGAAAATACGCAGATTGTAAAGCGAGAGTGTCGCAGAAGCGGCGGGGTGGACTCCCCGTATTAACCGTTGAGTTGTATTGACGCGATCACATCGACATGTTGTGGGTAACGTCGGTATGGTATGCAGCACTTTTGATGCTGGTGATGTGTTCTCGGCGTGTCGCGTGGGGTGGTGTGCAGCCCAACTCGGCCCCGGCCTCGTCCATGAGGAGACCGCGGAGCGCTCCACCGACGCGAGTATGGCCCCGCAGGCGTTAACCTTGGGCCATGACGAATTCACCGCATCACCTGTCGGTGCGCTCGCGCGTGGCCAACGTGGCCGGCGCTGCCGCCCGCTTCACCTCCCGGGCCCTCGGCCGAGGATCCGGAGGCATGATTGGCGGAGAGGTCGCTCTGCGCATCTCCCCAAAGTTCCTGGCCGAACTGGCCGCCCCCTTCTCCTCGGTCATCGTTACCGGCACGAACGGCAAATCCACGACGACGCGCATGGTGCGCGCCGCCCTGGAGAGCGCCGGGCCCGTCGCCTCCAATATCAACGGTGACAACATGACCTCCGGCGTCATCACCGCCCTCATGCAGGGAAAGAACGCGACTCGCGCTGCCCTCGAGGTCGATGAAATGCATGTGCCCGCAGTTGCCGCGGACGTTCACCCCGACGTCTTCGTGTACCTCAACCTCTCGCGCGACCAGCTCGACCGCGTCGGCGAGATCGGTTCAGTCGAAAAGCGCCTGCGTGAGGGTGCGTCCGCTCACCCGAATGCCGTCGTTGTTGCCAACTGTGACGATCCACTGATCGTCTCCGCCGCCGCCGACAACCCGAACGTCGTGTGGGTCGCCGCCGGTGCCGGATGGGGCGGAGACTCTGCGGCCTACCCGCGTGGCGGCCGCGTCGTGCGCAGTGGCGATGACTGGCACCTGATCCCTGCCTTCGAGGGCGAGGAACTCCCCGCACTACAGAGTCGCCCACAGCCCCACTGGTGGCTGACAGACGTCGACCTGACCCCCGAGGGTCCGCGTGCCCTCCTGCACGGCCCCGGCGACGTCGCCGTGCGACTCGAACTCAAGCTGCCCGGCCGCGCCAACCTCGGCAACGCCGCGCAGGCCGTTGCCGCGGCCGTCGCCATGGGCATGACGCCCGAGGCCGCGGCGACAGCCGTCAGCTCCGTCACCGAGGTCGCGGGGCGCTACTCCGTCCACGACGTCAACGGGCGCCGCGCCCGCATGATGCTCGCGAAGAACCCCGCCGGCTGGCAGGAAACCATGACGATGGTTGACCCGCGTGTCGACCAGGTCGTCATCGGCGTCAACGGGCAGGTTCCCGACGGGCAAGACCTCTCGTGGCTGTGGGACGTCGACTTCTCTCGCGTCAACCAGCCCGGCAGGCGCGTCATCGCCTGCGGCGAGCGAGGTGCCGACCTGGCCGTGCGCCTCGAATACGCTGGCATCCACTGCGACCTCGCACCCCTGCCCATGGATGCCCTGGCCGCGTGCGAGCCGGGGCGTGTCGAGGTCCTCCTCAACTACACGGCAATGCGCGACTTCAAGGTCCTGCTCGACCGAAAGGAAGGCAAGCGGTGAGCGCTTCCACACTGCGAATCGGTGTCCTCATGCCCGAGGTTTTGGGCACCTACGGGGACACGGGCAACGCCCTGATCCTGGCCGAACGCGCCCGCAGGCGCGGCATCGACGCCGAGGTCGTCCATGTCGGTCTGACCGAGGAAATCCCCGATAGCCTCGATATCTACACCCTGGGCGGGGGAGAAGACACTGCTCAGGCGCTCGCGGCCGACAAGTTCCGTGGCACGTCGGGCCTGGCGCGCGCCCTCGACGCCGACCGCCCGCTCCTGGCGATCTGTGCCTCCCTGCAGGTTCTCGGTCACTGGTATGAGGATGCGCGCGGCGCGCGCGTGCCCGGCATGGGCGTTCTGGATATCACGACGCTGCCGCAGGGGCATCGCGCTATCGGCGAGCTGGTGACAGTGCCCCTCGTTGAGGGACTGACTCAGCCGCTCAGCGGTTTTGAAAACCACGGCGGTGGAACCATCCTGGGCGAAGATGCAACACCCCTCGGCCGGGTCATCTCCGGCGTCGGCAACGGTACCCCGCAGGGCCAGGAACCCGCCGAGGTCGCCTACGACGGTGCCGTCCAGGGATCCATCATCGCCACCTACATGCACGGCCCGGCCCTGGCTCGTAACCCCGAGTTGGCGGACCTGCTACTCCAGCGCGCGACCGGCATGTCGCTGCCGCCCCTCGAGGTTCCCGGCGTTGCACAGCTGCGCGCGGAGCGCCTGAGCGGCGTTCAGCTGTCCTGACGCGCGCCGACACCCGCGATTCCGGACGTAGCCACGGCCTCGTCCATCCGTCGCCGATCCCACTCGGGGTCGGCGACGCGCCTTTTGTCGACAAAGTGAGTGCAGAGTCTTGTATGCTTGGCGACAAATCCCATCAGAAAGGCGACACCATGTCGAATCCCTCCGTTGGAAATCCGAACTCGCAGAACGCGCCGCAGGCATACCCGGGAGGTGCGTACGGTGCGCCTGCCCCGATGGCAATGCCGAAGCTGCCCGGTCGCGCGCCCGGCATTACGACGCTTGTCATTGGCATCCTGTTAATGGTTGTGGTCGCCCCGATTGTATTCTTCGGAATAATGATCGCGGGTGTCACCAAGACCGAGGGCAATGCCGTCAAGGGCGGTACGACGGCCAACGGCAGCATTGTGACCGTGACTGCGGATGGCAAATTCACGGTTACCACCGACGGCGCTGACCCCGCATGTTTCCTCATGGATGCGGGTGGCACGCTGTACCAACTCACCCCCTATAAGGATAACGAGGGCGTCTACACTGCCTCAGGTATTCCTGCAGGCCAGTACAAGCTGCAGTGTGAACGCATCGCCAGCAGCGCGACAGTCGTTGCCTTTAATGCCTCGCCGGAGGTCATGACGCAGGCCTTTGTCATGCCGTTCGTGTGGGGAACAGTCGTTGGTGTCGCCGGTCTTGTCGTCACGATCATCGGCGTCGTGCTCCTCGTGAAGGTGAACGGCAAGCGTCGCCGCATCATGCAGGAAGCCATGATGGCGGCTGTGCGCTGACGCGAATCCTGTCAGGGGCGAGGCTGGAGTAGTTCCGGCCTCGCCCCTTTTCTGCGCCTTCTCTCGGTATACGGTCCGGGGCGGTGCGCTGTAGGAGCGCGTGCGCCGTCCCATTCGCGTGAAACGCTATTCAGCGCGCGTGCAGCGTTGTTATGCTTAAGCAAAATTCCCACCAGGAAGGCACGCACATGTCACATCCCCCCTACGGTTCTTCGGGCGGCCAGAACACGCCCTGGCCTCAGTATGGTGAAAACGCGGGTGGAGTCCCGCAAGGCTACCCGGGTGGAGGTCCGCAGGGCTATGCAGGCGGCGGGTACGTCGCCCCTGCTCCGGTGGTCATGCCTCCGATGCCCAGTCGTGCGTCGGGCATTGTTGCCCTCGTTCTCGGCATTGTGATGATGGTCTTGATCGCGCCCATCGTGTTCTTCGCGACGATGGCTATTGGTTTGACGTCGAGCGTGGAGGACTTGTCGAACGGTAGAGCGCTGGGGAACGGCGTGAGCGTCACTGTGACGGATAAGGGCAGTTATTCGGTGATGATCGGTGACGGGAGCGCCTCCTCGTGCGCGCTCGTCGACTCCAACAATAAGAGTTATACGCTCGATCCCTACGAGGGGAGCAACACCCTGTTCTCGGCGTCGGATCTGCCGACGGGCACCTACAAGATTCAGTGCCAGGGCCTGACCTCCGGCGCGGAAGTCGCCGGTTTTAATGGTTCTGCGGAGCAGCTGGCGAACAAGGCGATCATCATGCCCCTCATCTGGGGAACCGTCGTCGGCGTCGGCGGTCTCGTCCTCATGATTGTTGGCATCGTGCTCCTCGTGAAGGTGAACGGCAAGCGTCGCCGTCTTGCGCAGGAAGCCATGATGGCGGCCATGCGCTGACCCGCCACCCTGAGAGGGGCGAGTCCCGGAGGCGTCTCCGGCCTCGCCCCTCTCTGTCTGTCTGGCTACGCATCTCCCACGAAAGGAACTCTCGTGTCCACCCTGTCTTTCACCGGCGAGCGCCGAGTGCGTTTTCCCGCCCCTGACGTCGCCCGCGGCTTTATGCTGGCCCTGATTGCTCTGGCGAATGTGCCATTCTGGGTTCGCTTCTTCCCGGACTATCCCGCGCCGGGGCAGGCGGCGCTCGATGCAATGAGCGGGGTGGATCAGTGGTGGTTCCTGCTGCGAGCGCTGTTCGTCGACCGCCGCGCCTATCCGCTTTTTTCGATTCTCTTCGGTTTTGGGATGGCGATCATGGCCAAGCGCATGATCGAGCGTGAGCGTCGCGTCGCTCGTGAGGCTCTGCCCGCCGAACTCAGCGCCGGGTGGATTCCCCTGCAGTGGCAGTTTTATGACGAGGACGTGGAGCGTCGCGCTCGTCGTGCGGCGTCGCGTTTGATCCGGCGCCGTGGCTGGTGGATGCTGGCGTTTGGCGCTGTGCATAGTGTCATTTTCCAGGGGGACATTATTGGGGCCTATGGCCTGGTGGCGGTGATCTTCGCGGAGGTTATTGTGATGAGGCGCGTGTGGCTGCGCGTGGTCATCGGGGTGACGGGTGCGTCGCTGAGTCTCCTTCTTCTGTCGTCGGGCGCGGCGGAGATGGGTGCCCGTCCGATGACGCTGGAGTATCACGCGCAGTCGACGCTGGAGGCGACGACGCCTCTGTGGAATCTGGCCGGGTGGCTTGTGGCTACGCCCTTCACGGTGCTGACTACCCTTGTCGTGCCCTGTGTGATGCTCGGCGTGGGGGTCGAGCGTTGGGGAGCGCTGCAGGATCCGAGCGGCCATCGCGGAGCGCTCGTCGCGATTGCTGGTGGTGGCCTCCTGGCGGGGACGCTGGGGGCGCTGCCCTACGCGCTCGACCAGTTGGACTGGGCGCACATTGGTGGCTCGGGTTGGACGTTCCCTCTTTTTCACGCGTCGGGTGTCGCTGGGGCGTGCGGCTGGTTGGCGCTCCTTGCTCTCCTGGGCGGGGGGCCGCGCGAGGCCTCGGCGGAGTTCGCGCAGAGCGCGGCGTCGTTCGAGGAGTTGGGTGCGTTCCGCTCGTTCTTGAGCGCGATTGGCCGCCGGTCGATGACTGCGTACCTGGCTCAGACGCTTGTCTTTGCCGTGCTGTTCCTGGTGCTCGGAGCTGTGGGCGTACGCTCCGTGGGCGTGGGGGTCTCCGCCCTCATTGCGCTCGCTGTGTGGGCACTCATCGGAGTCGGGTGCGTTATCTCCGACGCGATGGGACGTACACGCGGTCCCGCTGAGCGTCTCCTACGCTGGTTGGTTGCGCGTACCGCGTGGACCCTGCCGCTGCCCAAGCTGCCGATGTCGATTTACGGTGCGCCGACGCCGGGGGCAGCGCAGAACCTCGGGGTGCAGGGTGCCTCCGAGGTGATGATGCCGGCCTCTCCGGACGTTGAGGGAGTGCCGCTGGATTCCTCGGACGGCATACAGAATGATGCAAATAGCTGAAAACTCTGCATCGTGCAAGAGATGGGAGTGAATGTGACGCGATAGACAAAGCGTCTCCCTACTGTCGCCGCCTCCCGGATGAGCTGCGGTGATGGCTGTACGGTGTTCATTCGCGCCGTGGCCGCAGTGGCCTTTAGGCCCTGCGGCCATTGGTATTTCGCCGATTCTGCGCTACTGTGAAGGTGTAGTGATACACACGCTGATGGCACGATGTAGTGAGCGGAGGAGGCGGCCGGTGGTTGTGCACATGTCAAACGCACAGAGGGGTGGTCGACGCGCTCACACCCCTGGGGTACCGACGCAGTGGCGCGTCACGAACGACGGATACGAGTAGGGGAGTCATCATGGGCTGGCTATGGTGGGCGGATGCCGACGGCGGAACCGACGGCGAGGAAACGCCTCGCCGCGCCGAATCGGCGGACGATAACCGCTCTGATATGGGACAATGGGAGGGTAGTAAAGCAACGTCGGCGGAAGGAATCGCCACGGGTAACTCGGAGTTTGAGGCCAATCGTTTCGATATGGTCCGTCCTATTACGCAGGAGCGCCTGGGGCTCCTCTTTGATTCTGAGGGATGGGCCTGGCGTATCGACAATGATGGAGACCTGTGCGGCCTGTGGGAGGGACACCTGTTCTGCTTCCGCTTTCTCGGCGACTCGCGCGAGGTGCTTTCGATTGTTGCGTTTATGAAGCAGTTGGTCCCCCTTGAATATGGGGAGGATCTGCGTGATTTCCTGCAGGCGTGGCATGGGGAGTTCCTGTGGCCCAAGGCTTACGTCGCGGAGCAGCTCGAGGGGGATCGTGTCGTCGCCGAGGTGAATGGTGACTACGAGTACGGCGCAACGGATGCGCAGCTGATTCAGCAGGTCATGTGCGCGCTGGCGACGACGCTGCAGCTCTTCCGCGCGCTCGCGGATCGTTACAGTATTGAGGATGCTGAGGGACCTGGTCCCTCGGGTGGTCATCAGCGCGGATTCGGCGGTCCTACCTGGCTTCCGGAGAACTGAACTCCGGCCTCGCCTGTACCTTGTGTTCCCATTTTGAAGTTGAGTGGAATAGACTCAACTTCGGGTTCGTTATGTCTATCAGATGCGTCGACAACCGTCGATGCGAGACGAATGAACCATTTGGAGGAACGATCTCATGGCACGTGAGATGACAACGAAGGCGCAGGAGGCCATCGCCTCCGCGCTCCAGGCCGCGTCGGCGGCCGGAAACCCGCAGGTCGAACCCATTCACCTGCTGCAGTCCCTTATTGAGCAGCGTGACGGTATTGCCCTGTCCCTGCTCGGTGCAGTGGGGGCGGACACACGCGCAATCGGCGCACGCACCCGTAATGCACTGGTGGCGCTACCCAGTACTCAAGGGGCATCCGCGGGTTCCGCTCAGGCCTCGCGCACGCTGCTCGCCGCCGTTCAGGATGCGGGGGAGCGCGCCGAGAGCGCGGGAGACCAGTACATTTCGACCGAGCATCTGCTCATCGCTCTGGCAGCGTCCGATACCGAGGCGGGGCGTATTCTCACCGCCGGTGGTGCGACGGCTGAGGCTCTGACGCAGGCGCTCGCCCAGCTGCGTCCTGACCCGATCACCTCGCCTGACCCCGAAGGGTCGTTCGAGGCTCTGTCCAAGTACGGTCGCGACCTGACCGAGGTGGCGCGCGAAGGCAAGCTCGATCCTGTCATTGGGCGTGACAACGAGATTCGTCGCGTCGTCCAGGTCCTGTCCCGGCGTACGAAGAACAACCCCGTCCTGATCGGTGAACCCGGCGTCGGTAAGACCGCCGTCGTCGAAGGCCTCGCCCAGCGCATCGTCGCGGGCGACGTCCCGGAGTCCCTGCGCGACAAGCGCCTGGTGTCCCTCGACGTGTCGTCGATGGTTGCCGGTGCGAAGTATCGCGGCGAGTTCGAGGAACGCCTCAAGGCGGTCCTGGCCGAGATCTCCCGCTCGGACGGGCAGATCATCACCTTCATTGACGAGCTGCACACGGTCGTGGGCGCGGGCGGCGGTTCCGAGGGCGCGATGGACGCGGGCAACATGCTCAAGCCCATGCTCGCCCGCGGCGAGCTGCGCATGGTCGGTGCGACGACCCTCGACGAGTACCGCGAGAACATCGAAAAGGACCCGGCGCTTGAACGCCGCTTCCAGCAGGTGTTCGTCGGCGAACCCTCGGTTGAGGATACCGTCGCCATTCTGCGCGGCATCGCCCCGAAGTACGAGGCTCATCACAAGGTGACCATCTCCGACGGTGCGCTCGTTGCTGCGGCGACCCTGTCGAACCGCTACATCACGGGACGTCAGCTTCCTGACAAGGCGATCGACTTGATTGACGAGGCCGCGTCTCGCCTGCGCATGGAGCTGGACTCCTCGCCGGTCGAGATCGATGAGCTGCGCCGTAGCGTGGATCGCCTCCGCATGGAGGAGTCCTATCTGACCGAGTCCGACCCGGAGGGCCTCGACGAGGCCACCCAGGACCGCCTCAGCAAGCTGCGTGCTGACTTGGCGGACCGTGAGGAGAACCTGCGTGCCCTCACTGCGCGCTGGGAGGCTGAAAAGGCTGGGCACAACCGTGTCGGCGACCTGCGCGTCCAGCTGGATACGCTGCGTACCCAGCTCGACCTGGCGGTTCGCGAGGGGCGCTGGGAGGAAGCTGGTCGTCTGCAGAACGGCGAGATCCCCTCCGTTGAGCGTCAGATTGCCGAGGCCGAGGCGCAGGCTGAGGATCAGGAAGCTCAGGGCGATGAGGAACCGATGATTGCGGAGAAGGTCGGTCCCGCGGAGATCGCAGAGGTGATCGAGGCGTGGACCGGAATTCCCACGGGTAAGCTCCTTCAAACTGAGACAGACAAACTCCTGCACATGGAAACCGAGTTGGGTAAACAGCTCATTGGGCAGAAGGATGCTGTGCGTGCGGTGTCCGACGCTGTTCGGCGCTCGCGTGCGGGGCTGTCGGATCCGAATCGTCCGACTGGTTCCTTCCTGTTCCTGGGACCCACGGGTGTGGGTAAGACTGAGCTGGCTAAGTCGCTCGCGGAGTTTCTCTTCGACGATGAGCGCGCAATCGTGCGCATCGACATGTCGGAGTACTCCGAGAAGCACTCGGTTGCCCGCTTGGTCGGCGCCCCTCCGGGGTACGTCGGCTACGAGCAGGGTGGTCAGCTGACTGAAGCAGTGCGTCGTCGGCCATATTCTGTGGTCTTGCTCGATGAAGTTGAGAAAGCTGACCCTGAGATTTTCGACATCCTTTTGCAGGTTTTGGATGACGGGCGTCTCACTGATGGCCAGGGTCGGACTGTTGACTTCCGCAATACCATTTTAATTCTCACGTCTAACTTGGGATCACAGTTCCTGGTGAACCAAGACTTGACGACCGAGGAAAAACGGGATGCAGTCATGTCTGTCGTCCGGTCGAGTTTCCGGCCAGAGTTCCTCAATAGGTTGGACGAAACTGTCATGTTTGACGCTCTGACCCGCGAAAATCTGGGTGAGATCGTTGACCTGCTGGTTGCTGCACTTCAGTCCCGCCTGCGTGATAGGCGTATCAACTTGACAGTTAGCGAAGCGGCGCGCGGTTGGCTCACGCGCGTGGGGTATGATCCTGTCTTCGGGGCACGCCCGCTACGCCGCTTAATTCAGCGCGAAATCGGCGATCGATTGGCTGTTCTCCTGCTTGCAGGGGGTGTGCAGGACGGGCAGAACGTGACAGTTGACATTAATGCAACCTTTGACGGGCTTGTCATGAATGTTGATAAACCCTGAGATTGCGCGCTACACTGAATACCAGTGTGTATTTCGGACTAACGGTATGTGATGTCCGCAACAGCAGGAGATGATATGACAACGCAGAGGAAGGCCCGTGGAGCCTATTCCGTAGGACAGGCGACGCGTGAATCCATCCTCTCGGCAGCGATGGTTCTGATCGCGGAGCGAGGCTACAACGGCTTCTCTCTGCGCGACCTCGGTCGTCGAGTCGGTATTTCCCACCCCGCCGTCGTCTATCACTTCCCTTCCAAGGAAGCGATCCTGCGCAGCGCGATCCAGCGTCACGAGGAGATGAACGCCCTCTTCGACGTCTCCATTAACGAGGAGGCGGAAGGCGGATTCGACGAGGGTGGCATCACCGCCAGTTCGTTCGTTGACTGGGCCGTCGGGGAGATGCGTTTCGCTATGAAGCCCGGCGCGGATGCGGCCATCGCCCTGGACTGCGTCCTGTGGGCGGAGTCCTCGTCGGAGACTCATCCTGCGCACGCGCACTACAAGTACCGTACGCAGCAGATGGAGGAAGCTCTCACCTCGATGATCACCGCTTTCGTCGAGGACGAGGGTGCCGACATCGGTACGATTCCTCGCACCCTGGCAAAGATTCTGATCCGCTACTGGTATGGCTCCGTCGTGTCGGCTCGTTACAACGACGAACCCATCGACGCTCGCGAGTTCGTCGCTGACTTCCTGGCCGTGTGCGTGCAGCTCCTGCACCTGCCGGCGCACTACGTCCTCCAGCTCGGTGCCTCCGTGCCCGAGGAAGTCGCGGAAGTCTATGCCCGCACGCTGCGCAAGATCAGCGAGAAGACCACGGCAGCAGCAGAAGCCGCCGCCGTAGCCGCGGCTCCGGAAGCCACCACCGCGTGATCGGCCCGCTACCTTCTTTCGATGTCGCTCTCGTCCTTTGCGTCGGGGGCGACGTCGTCTACTCGTGCGGCAATGTTGATCGCGCGTTCCCGCTCGCGTCTGTCACCAAGCCGATCGTCGCGTGGTCGGTGCTGGTCGCGGTCGAACGAGGCCTGATCTCCCTCGACGATCCTGCAGGTCCCGAAGGGGCCACGGTTCGCCACCTGCTCGCCCATGCCTCGGGCCTGCCCTTCGAGGGGAGGCGTCCTGCCGCCGCTCCCGGGAAGCGCCGCATCTACTCCAACGAGGGCTTCGATATCCTCGGCGAGGTCGTGGCTGAGGCGAGCGGAATGGGGGTCGCTCAGTGGGTACGCCAGACGGTGTTTGACCCGCTTGGAATGGGCTCCGCGGACATCCTGGGTAGTCCCGCTCATGCGGGTGTTGCGAGCGCCGCCGACGTGAGCCTTTTCGGTGCTGAGCTCGCCCGTCCGACCCTGGTGAGCGCGCCGCTGGCCGCCCTCGCGGGACTTTCGCAGTTTCCGGCGCTCGCCGGCGTCGTGCCCGGCTATGGGCGTTTTACGCCCTGTCCGTGGGGCCTCGGCCTGGAAATTCGTGGCGAGAAGGCTCCGCACTGGACCGCGCCCGACGCCTCGGCGCGCACGATTGGGCACTTCGGGCAGTCGGGTTCTTTCGTGTGGGCGGACCGCGACCTCGGGGCCAGCGCCGCCTTCGTGGGTGCTGAGCCTTTCGGACAGTGGCATCACGACAACTGGTCGGCCCTCAACGCGTCGTTGTTGTCCCTTGCGCGCGAGCGCGCCTAATTGGCACGGATCGAGGTTTGGGTGCGTGTCCAGACCTCGATCCGTACCGGAGGCGTCGCCCCGGCCTCGACCCTGATCTGTTAGTCGACGTCGACGATGACGGGCACGTGGTCGGACGCGCCCTTTCCCTTGCGCTCGTCGCGGTCTATCTGCGCGCCGCTCACGCGGGCCGCGAGTGCGGGCGAGCAGTAGGCGAAGTCGATGCGCATGCCTTGGTTTTTGGGGAAGTGTAGCTTCTGGTAGTCCCAGTAGGTGTAGTTGGTGACGCGCTCTCGCGTGACTTCGACCCAGCCGTCGGAGGCGAAGGCAGCAAAAGCCTTGCGTTCGGGTGCGGAGACGTGCGTGGCACCCTCGAAGACGCTCATGTCCCACACGTCTTCGTCGAGGGGTGCGACGTTCCAGTCGCCCACGAGGGCGATGCGCGCCTCGGGGTCGGATAGCCATCTGCGCCCTTGCTCGGCGAGGTTGGCGAGCCACTGGAGCTTGTATGTGTAGTGCGCGTGCGTGAGTTCGCGGCCGTTGGGCACGTACAGGCTCCAGATTGTCATCGACGAGGCCTGCCCGTCCCCCGAGGGGAGGGTGTCGGTTGTGTCAATGGTGACGCCAAGCGCGCGGGCTTCGACGACGGGCGGTTCGCCGAACGCGGGCTGGGTGGGGAAGTGATCCTGAATATCGAGGATGGGCAGGCGTGAGGCGACGGCGACGCCGTTCCACTGGTTGAGGCCGTGGATGGCGACGTGGTAGCCGGCCTTTTCGAAGGGGGCGATGGGGAACTGGTCGGGGCGGCACTTGATTTCCTGCATGGCGAGCACGTCCGTGTCGGAGCGCTGCAGGAAGGCGATGACTCGGTCGACGCGCGTGCGGATGGAGTTGACGTTCCAGGTCGCAAATCTCATGGGGTCGAGCCTAGCTGTGAGTGGGGGAGTGGGCGCGTGAAACACGCGTGAAACAGGTGTGAAACGCGCGGAGTTGTGCAGTTGTCGGACAGGCGTAATAGAATGATAATGATTCTCATCTATAACATAGCTAGAAAAGGCACTCTTATGTCATACCTGCGACGCGTGAGCACAGCGGCGCTGGCCCTCTTCCTGGCGCTCACCCCGGCCACCGCGTGGGCTGGACCCGACCAGGACAAGGATTGGATCGTCACCAGGCAGCACGTCGATGCACCCATCCCCATCTGGCACGACGACACGAACAGCTTCTCCCTGAATACCATCAACCTACCGATGGAGAAGACCGCCCTGTGGATCCCCAAGGCGTGGACCGGAACCAGTGAGAAGGACGAGGCGAAGTCGCAGCTGGTCATACCCGCCAAGCGCCCCGATCTGGCGTTCCTCGGCTCCGAGGGGGCCGTCCTGAACGCGGCCCCCCAGAACCCCGGACCGGGCAATACCCCCATCTGGGCGGGCCTGGGTGCCGGCGAGGTCGGCGACGCCGACAAGTTCGAGGGCGAGACCTACACGCTCGACCTCATCAGCGTTGACGGCCCGGGTCGAATGGAGATGTTCATCGACAATGGCGACAGCGTCAACCGTTTCCTCTCCAGCCACGACACGGCCTACCGCAGCGTCTACAACCCGCGTCACTCGCACATGTATACGACCTTCACGCAGCCCGGTCGATACGTCGCGAACTACAAGATGACCGCGCGCAGCGCCGACGGGACCGCCATCTACTCCTCGCCGATTACGCCGCTGGTCTGGCAGGTCGGCGGTGAGAACCCCGCCGATGGCACCATCAAGGACATCGAGGCCGCCTACAACGCCGCGCGCGCCGAGCGCGGTGACGGCAACGAGGCCCAGCCCACGCTGACCCTGTCCCACCACGCCGAGCGCGCCCACCCCGGCGACAACTTCCTCACCGACATCACGATCGACACGGGCGTTCCCACCGACACCGGGCGTGCGTGGATCACCGTCAACGGCTACTTCCTCACTGAGGTCGCCGTCGAGGGCGGTCGAGCAACCGTCTCCGAGCTGCTCGGAGAGGACGCTGCCGCCGTCCAGGCGATCTACATTCCCGGCGATTCCGGCTCGTCGCGCTGGATCTCGCAGGTCGTGCAGTACTCCCAGAAGGACACCGAACCAGTCACCGTCGGCACCACCGACACGATCCTCGTCGACTCCAACCCGGACCCAGCGCCCGTGTGGAACCCCGACCACCTGCCGCTTTCCTCGCGCCGCGTCGACGTCTCCTACGACCTCAAGCCCGGCACGACCGACCAGTACACGGCCACGGTGCGTGCGAACGACCCAACCCTGCGCGCCACCTACAAGATCGAGTTCCTCGAATCCAAGTGGGATTTCAGCCCCTGGTGTTCCATGGAAGGCACCCTGGGTGCGGGAGGCATGGACACGAAGACCCAGGACCTCGGCGTGTGCCAGTCCGACCCCATGTACATGCGCGTCATCCTGCGCCCCCACCCCCTCTCCGACGCGGTCATGACCGTCGCTGACGCCTCCGACGTCACCGTCGGCGACCACGTCGGACTTACCGCCATGCTGACAATGCGTGACGGCGTCGCCGCCCCCGAGGAACCGGAACCCGCGCCCGCGCCGGAACCGACCCCCGACCCCGCGCCCACTCCCGAGCCGGATAACGGCGGCAACCACGAGAACCCGACCCCGGCCTCGTCCCTCCTGAGCGACCCAGTCGAGATCGCGCGCGGACACCTCGACGTGCGCCTGACCCAGGCGAACGGAGAAAACGGCATCACCTACGGGCTGGCCGTCAAAGACGACTCGCTCACCAACGCGCGCACCTCCGTGATGCGCACCGTCGGCTCCACGACTCTCACGGTTGCCCCCAACGCGCGCTTCGTGCGCCCGGCCTCCCTGTCTGACCCAAGCTACGACGTGCTCGGACCCGTCGGCACCGCCACCTACGTGCTGCCCGAGACGCAAAACAGCGACATCGTGTGGCCCGGACTGTCCACCGAAGGGGTCGACTACGCGGCGCTGCCCGACGGTGCCGACATGACACTGCACTTGGCCGAGGCCCCCGCGGGCGCGCGCGTCGCCTTCTTCCAGGGTGGCACCTTCGGAAGCGGTGCGAAGATCCATTTTGACTCGACCACGGGCGACGGCGTCGTCCACACGACCGAGTCCACCCACATGCACGGCAACTGGGTATTCAGCGCTCCCGGCACCTACCGCATCGAGGTCGGTGCTCGCAGCGGCGAGCGTGTCCTGGCCGAACCGCAGGCATTCACCGTGATCGTGCGCGGAAGCCACCACGAGCAGCCCGGTCCCACCCCGGGCGGAGAGCCGGTGCCCACACCCTCGCCGGATCCTGCGCTCAGCCCGGAACCCGCGCCTTCGCCGGAACCGAGTGCGGATCCCGAGCCTGCGCCTGCTCCCGAGCCGAGCGTTGATCCGGAACCTGCGCCTGCTCCCGAGCCGAGTGTTGACCCGGAGCCTGCGCCCGCTCCCGCCCCCAGTGTTGACCCCGCGCCTGCACCTGCGCCCAGCGCGAATCCGGCACCTGTTCCCACTGAGAATCCGGTGCCCGCGCCCGAGCCTGCTCCGAGCGTTGACCCCGCGCCTGCACCTGCGCCCAGCGCGAATCCGGCCCCGGCCCCGAGTGTCGCTCCCGCCCCTGCGCCGAGTCTCCGCCCCAGCGGCTCAACGGCACCGGTCTCGCCTCGTGGGACCAAGGAGGTCATGAGGAACCTGCTCTCGAGCGGAAGTCGTTCGTCTGCGGGTACGTCGGGCGGATCCGCGAGCGGTTCGGGCGCGGTGACCACCAGCTCTGGCACGATCTCTCGGGGTGGTTCGGGCGCGGCAAGCACCTCGGGTTCCGGCACTCCGGTGACCGCGCCCAAGACTGCACCCGCCGTCACACCGAGTGCTAGCCCCCAGAGCGGTGCCCAAAGCGGTGCGCAGAGCGGCGAGAACGCCCAGAGCGGCGCATCAGGCACCTCAACGGACGGATCGGATGACGCGGTATCCGCGCTGCCGATTGCTTCTGCGACCGACAGCGGACGCTCGGGAGGCTGGAGCCCCTACTGGCTGCTCCTCCTCGTCATCCCGGTGGCCCTCGCCGGTGGCGGAGCCATCTTCCTGATCCGCACCCGATAAAACACCTGGCCGGGGTCCCTCACGACACACGAGTGTGAGGGACCCCGGCCTCGTGCTACCCCACACGTGCACGCTAGACTTCCCACATGGGAACCGCGCTTGTGACCGGAGCGACCTCCGGAATTGGTGAAGAATTCTGCTGGCAGCTGGCCGCCGCCGGACACGACCTGGTGCTCGTCGCACGCCGTGAGGACGCGCTGCGCGCGCTCGCGGCCTCGCTGACAAACGTCGCGGGCGTGAACGCCGAGTACATCGCTGCCGACCTGTCCACCGAGGACGGGTGCGCGCGGGTCACAGCCCGCCTCGACGTGGGAGGCCCGGCCGATGCTCAGAAGCCGGACCTGCGACCCGTCGACCTCCTTGTCAACAATGCCGGATTTGGGTTGGGAAGCCCCTTCCTGGACAACAGCCTGGAACGCGAAATCAACGGCCTGAACGTCATGGTTCGCGCCGTCATGACGCTCGCCCACCACGCCGGCATCTCCATGCGTTCGCGCGGACGAGGCGCGATCCTCAACGTCGGCTCCGTCGCCTCGCGCACGGGCGCGGGTACCTATTCCGCGCACAAGGCCTGGGTCGTCGCCTTCACCGAGGGCCTTGCCGCCGAACTGAAAGGCTCCGGCATCACGGCGACCGTCGTGTGCCCCGGCCCCGTCGACACGCCCTTCTTCGAGCGGGCGGGCGTCGACATGCGCGCGACCCCCTCCTGGCTCATGGCCAGCCCCGACCAGGTCGTCACGGCAGCCCTCGACGCCGTGCGTGTGGGCCGCGTCCAGGTCACCCCGACTGTTCCCTACAAGGTCGCCATGGGTGCCATGAAGCTCGCCCCGCGCTGGGTGACCGCGTGCGCCATGCGCTCCGTTCCCCACATGTGAGGGCGCGCAGACGAAGACGAGGCCGGGGCCAGGTTCGCGCAGAACCCAGCCCCGGCCTCGTGCATGCGGGAGGAAAATCAGGCCAGGCCGATGTCCTCCAGGCCCAGCGCGTAGAAGTACGGGAAGCCTTCGGCTTCGATGCGCTCCTTTGCGCCCGTCGCACGGTCGACGATCACCGCGACGGCGACGACGTGCGCGCCGGCCTCACGCAGGGCGAGCGCAGCCTCCAGTGGGGAACCGCCCGTCGTGGACGTGTCTTCCAAGACGACGACGTTCTTGCCCACGACGTCCGGACCCTCGATGCGGCGCTTCATGCCGTGATCCTTCGCGGCCTTACGCACGACGAATGCGTCCAGATCCAGGCCGCGCGAGGCAGCAGCGTGCAGCATCGCGGTCGCGACGGGGTCGGCACCCATTGTCAGTCCGCCGACGGCCACGTACTCCTCGCCCACCGCGAAGCCAGCCTCCTCCAGGAGGTCGAGCATGACGTGGCCGATGAGCGGGGCCGCCTCGTGGTGCAGCGTCGAGCGGCGCATGTCGACGTAGAAGTCGGACTCGCGACCGGACGCCAGGGTGACCTTCTCGTGGATAACGGAGAGCTCCTGGACGAGGGCCGCCAGGCGCGCCTTGTGGGAATCGTTGGTCATGGTGTTTCCTTTACGTGTCGGGGGTCAGTGGGCCGCCTCGACGAGCTCAATGAGATCGCCGATACCCTCGTGGATGCCGAAGGGACGGAACGGGTAGTTGCAGACGTCCTCGCGGGCCGTGGAACCCGACAGAACCAGGTGCGTGCGCAGGCCCGCCTCGACGCCGGCGCGCACGTCGGTGTCCATGCGGTCGCCGACCATCGCGGCCCGCTCCGAGTGAGCCCCGATCTTGTTCAGGCCGGCGCGGATCATGACCGGGTTCGGCTTGCCCACGAAGTAGGGCTGCTTGCCGGTGGCCGCCGTGATCATCGCGGCGATCGCGCCGCACGCGGGCAGGGTGCCCTCGTCGGAAGGGCCGGACACGTCGGGGTTCGTCGCAATGAACTTCGCGCCGCCCTCAATGAGGCGGATCGCGTGGGTCAGGGCATGAAAATCGTAGTAGCGAACCTCGCCGAGCACCACGAACTCAGGATCCGTTTCCGTCATGACGTAGCCGGCGGCGTGAATCGCGGTCGTCAGGCCAGCTTCGCCAATCACGTAGGCCGTCGAGCCGGGGGACTGCTGCTGGAGGAACGCGGCCGTGGCGTTCGCGGACGTCCAAATGTTCTCTTCGGGGATGTCCAGGCCCGAGTTCGCCAGGCGGGCTGACAGGTCGCGGTTGGTGAACACCGAGTTGTTGGTGAGGACCAGGAAGGGAGTGTCGGTGGCGCGCAGCGCCGCCAGGAATTCGTTCGCGCCCGGCAGTGCGCGGTTCTCCTTGACCAGGACACCGTCCATGTCGGAGAGCCACGCGCTCACGGGCGGCATATCACTGAGTGCTGTTTCTTCGTTCATCAGCGGATTCATGCCCCTATTCTACGTTCCCGCTAGGGTGGGACCCGTGAACGAGTTCGAAAACGGATGTGACATCGCGCGGCAGGGCGCGGTTTCTGGGAACACTGAGGCGTACGAGGCTGGGGCTGGTTCGCGCGCGCAGGTGGGGGTCGGTCCGTGGCCGGGTGGGCAGGCCGCCTGGCCGGTCGGCGAGCACTATGATCGTGAGCTGCTGGCTCACGGGGATCGGCGCAACGTCGAGGACCGCTACCGGTATTGGACGATGGAGGCGATCCGCGCGGACGTGGCAGCGCGCTCCCTGCCTTTCGAAGTCGCCGTCGAAAACCTCGATCACGACTTCAACATTGGGTCGATCGTGCGCACCGCGAACGCGCTTGGCGCGCGCCGCGTCCACGTCGTGGGCCGCAAGCGCTGGAACCGCCGCGGGGCCATGGTCACCGACCGCTACCTGCCCGTTGATCACCGCGCCGAGGTGCGCGAACTCGTCGAGCACTGCGAGCGTGAGGGCCTGGCCCTCGTCGGCGTCGACAACGTCGACGGCTCCGTCGCCCTTGAAGGGGCCGTATTGCCCGAGCGCGCCTGCCTGGTCTTCGGGTCCGAGGCGTCTGGCCTTAGTGAGGAGATGCTGGCCGCCTGCGAGGTCGTCGTCGCCATCACTCAACGCGGTTCCACGCGCTCCATGAATGTCGGCCACGCCGCCGCCATTGTCATGTGGGCGCACGCCTCACGTTTAGGAGCGATCAAGCAGGCCTGACAATGTCACGTTTTCAGCATTTTCTATGGGCTTTTTCCGAGTTTCGTAGTAAGTGTAATCTGACCATTGATATTGTATTTGAGCAGTAAGTGTCGGTAGTATTGGTGCTCCAAAGGCTCGATGGAATGGGTATCTGTTACCCATTTTTATTTGCACTTTGGATAGTTTGCGTGGAAGCAAATCGCTGAACAGGAGAATTAATGCTTCAGTCATTACCAAGCCACGTGCGGGTACCACGGCTCGCACGCACCCGAGCGAAAGTCGCGCTCATCCTCACGTCCGTGTGCGCCCTCGTCGCCGCGGTTCTCGTCCCCTGACATCCCATCTGAATGCGCAGGCGGCTACCCAGGTTCCCGGAACCATCCCGTCCCTCGAAGGTTGGACCCCGGCCTCGGGCGCGTGGACCCCCGCCGGCGGTCTGCAGATCGTTCACACGGACTCCGCCGAAGCCGCCGGAGTCAGCGCCCTGCTGAGCCGCGCCCTCGCCGACTCCGGCATTAACGGCATCACCGACGGTACCAGCGATGCCCCCTCAACCAACGCTGTCAGTCTGACAATCGACCCGTCTCAATCACCCCTCGGCGATGAGGGCTACCAGCTGACCGTCACCGGAAACGGTGCCCAGGTCGTGGCCGCCACCCGCGCCGGCCTCCTGTGGGGTGCCCGCACCCTCGAGCAGGCAGTTCGCTCGGGTAAGGGAACCGTGCCCACCGGTAGCATCACCGACATCCCGCGCTTCCCCGATCGCGGCGTCACCCTGTGTGCGTGCGGCACCCACATCACGCCGGACTGGATCAACCGACAGATCGACCGCATGTCCGACCTGAAGATGAACTACCTGTCCCTCGAGCTGCGCATTAAGTCCGACAAGTACCCGGCCACGACCTCCTTCTCCTACTACACGAAGGATGAAGTCAAGGCCATCGTCGAACACGGCCGCGAGGTCGGCGTCCGCGTCGTCCCGCTCCTCAACGCTCCCGGCCACACTGGCACCATCCTCGGCAACTTCCCGCAGTTCCAGGTCGCCGACGACTCTGGCACGAAGAGCGCCAACCACCTCAACTTCATCGACCCCGCCGCCCAGCAGTTCTACTTCGACCTCATCGACGAATACATGGACGCGTTCGGCTCCACCGAATGGCACATGGGTGCCGACGAGTTCTTCTTCAAGCAGGGGCCCGGAGAGTTCACCAATTTTCTCGGCCAGGTCCGCGCCTCCTACGGTGACCAGTCGATGACTTTCGACGCTGCATTCAACGACTTCATCAACAAGGTCAACGCGCACGTCAAGTCCCGCGGCGGCACGCTGCGCCTGTGGAACGACGGTATCGCCGACATCTCGCGCACCCCCATCGACAAGGACGTCATCATCGAATACTGGGGCAAGGGCGAGTCCAGCCAGAAGGACGCCAACCGAGGCCTGCCCGCTAAGGACCTCGTCGACGCCGGCTACACCCTCGTGAACGCGTCCTCCGCCCTGTACTACTACCGCGATCAGCCCTCCTCCTACGTCATGCAGGTGCAGGGCCTCGACGGCGTGTACGGAAAGTGGATGATGAACTCGTTCTACCAGAACGAAGACTACACGGTGCCCGACGCCTCCATCCGCGGTGGTAAGGTCTCCATCTGGCAGGGAGGCCACGGCAAGGTGACCGACCATGAGACCGAGGCGTGGATCGCCGACGGCCTGCGCTACGGCGCTCAGATGTTCTGGAATGGCAAGACCCCGAAGGCTGACCCTGATGCGAAGGCCTTCAAGGCGCGCATTGACGCGCTCGGCGAACCTTCCACCTACACCGACCCCACCCGTGACACCCTCACTCCCGGCCAGTACACGATCACACTGGCCGACGGACAAGGCCTCAGCGTGACGGGCGGCACCCCGACCGTGGGCGCATCCTCCGACAACTGGGAGTTGGCCGCCACCCCCGACGGCTACTACCAGATCCGCTCGGTCAACTCGAACCGCTGCCTCGCCGTCTACTCCGAAGGCACCCCCAACTCTGAGACACACGTGTCCACCACCCCCGGCCACCCGGTGGTCGCCTACGCGTGCGCCGATGCGAGCCAGAAGTTCACCCCCACGGCTCAGGGCGACTACGCGACGCGTAACCCCCAGAAATGGGTCGCAGAACCAGCTGGCGACGGCTTCCGCCTGCGCAACGCCATGACCAACCAGTACCTGAGCGTCATCGACTCCGGCTACCTGTCTCGCCGTCCCAACGGCGGTGAAAAGACCGCCGAAGGCACCGTCGCGCAGCTGCCCCTCGACGTTACTGTCGACAGTGGCTCGGTCTTCACCCCCACCTCCCAGGCCTCCTCGACCTTCGACGTGAGCATCGCGCGCGAGGGCGACGAGGCGTACCCGAAGAACGCCCTGTCCGGCATGGACCGCGCCTCCCTGCCCATCATCGGCGACGACAACTGGGGCGAAAGCGTCCTCAATGTCTCCGTCACCAACAAGGGCACGGCAGAGGTCACCGGCATCCACCTGACCCCCTCCGTCTCCAACTCCTGGGCCCTCGCCAACGGCCCCCAGCCCATCGACCGCCTCGCCCCCGGCGAGACCCGCGTCGTGAAGTTCTGGGCGCGCCCCACCACCGAATTCGGTGAAGCGACCTTCACAGTCGACGTCTCTTACGCCGGCCAGAAGACCGTGGCCAGCGAAGGCCTCGTCGGCGTGTGCGGTTCCCGCATTAAGGCCGAGGCCGTGGCCGCCGACTCCGTCGAAACCCGCTGGGAGTACGGCGAGGAATACAAGGCCACCGACGGTGACCCCTCGACCTACTGGCACTCCCAGTACATCGACGCCAACAACGCCAAGCTGCCCGAGACCGACACCGCCCGCAAGTGGCCGCACTGGATCGACCTGAAGATCGGCGACGGCAGCACCGGATACGACATCTGTGCGCTCAGCTACACGCCTCGCGCCGGTGACGGCCCCAAGGCCTCGGGTCGCGCCAAGGACGTCCAGAGCTACCTCGCCGGCAGCCTCGACCGCCTCAAGGGTCAGGGTGACAACAAGAGCAAACCGGATGCACAGGGCAACCCCGCCCTCGCCACCTCGCTGGCGAACGTCCCCGGCACCGTCGACATCCCCGTCGCCGGCAACGGCTCCTACCTCCGATTCCGTGGCACGAATGCGCAGGGTGACGTCGCGGAGACTCTTACCGACGTCATGTCCGTCGCCGAACTCGGAGTCCGCGTCGGTCACGCCAACTGACACATAACAGAGGCGTCAACCGACGCATAACGACAGGGGAGGGGTTCGAAGAAAACCGTCCAAACGGGACTTCCTGCCCCTCCCCACACGTACAAAATGTGAGAGAATCGATCTCGACAAAACTGTCACTCGATTAGGAGGCTCCAAGTGCCTATCGCAACCCCTGAGGTCTACGCAGAGATGCTGAATCGCGCACGGGATGGCAAGTTCGCCTACCCCGCGATTAACGTGACCTCGTCCCAGACCATCACCGCTGCCCTCCAGGGCTTCGTCGAGGCAGAGTCCGACGGCATCATCCAGGTGTCCGTCGGCGGTGCCGAATACGGCTCCGGCTCCACCATCAAGAACCGCGTCACCGGCTCGCTGGCCCTCGCCGCCTACGCCTACGAGGTTGCCAAGAACTACGGCATCACCGTCGCCCTGCACACCGACCACTGCGCCAAGCAGAACATCGACTCCTGGGTCCGCCCCCTCCTCGAGATCGAGGCCGGCCAGGTTGCCGACGGCAAGCTCCCCACCTTCCAGTCCCACATGTGGGACGGTTCCGCGATCCCGCTCGATGAGAACCTCGAGATCGCGAAGGAACTGCTCGCCATGTCCGTCAAGGCCAACACCATCCTCGAGATCGAGGTCGGCGCTGTTGGCGGCGAGGAAGACGGCGTCGTTGGCGAGATCAACGAGAAGCTCTACACCTCCACCGCAGACGGCATCAAGACCGTCGAGGCCCTGGGCCTCGGCGAGAACGGCCGCTACATCACCGCCCTGACCTTCGGCAACGTGCACGGCGCCTACAAGCCCGGCCACGTGAAGCTGCGTCCCGAGCTGCTCGGCACCATCCAGAAGGAGGTCGCGGAGCACTTCGGCCTCGACCACCGTCCCTTCGACCTGGTCATGCACGGCGGCTCCGGCTCCACCGCCGAGGAGATCGCCACCGCTGTCGCCAACGGCGTCATCAAGATGAACGTCGACACCGATACCCAGTACGCGTTCACCCGCCCGGTCGTTGACCACATGCTGCGCAACTACGACGGCGTCCTCAAGATCGACGGCGAGGTCGGCGTCAAGAAGCAGTACGACCCGCGCACGTGGGGCAAGTCGGCCGAGGCCGGCATGGCCGCCCGCGTCGTCGAGGCCTGCCAGCGCCTGGGCTCCGACGGCACCCAGATGCGCTGAAACAATCGCTGAGAGCCGCCTAGCGGCCTGACGCGTGAGCCGCCCAGCCCCTGTGGGGCCGGGCGGCTTCGTCTTGCTTGTTGTCCCGCTGGTGTTCCGGGCGCCGTCGGGCCCAGCCGCCCGCGAGATCGCCACACGCGAGCCTGCGGCTCGGAGTGGTCGATCTCGAAGCCCGCCCTGGCCCTCCGGACCCTCCGGCGCCCTCCACACCGGCGGTGCCTGCGGTGCTGTGTGTGGTGGCGCACCGGCTCGTTGTCCGGCCAGGCTCTGCCGCCGCCCGCCGGCACCGCGGCCTGGCTCTCCTCTGGTCCCTGCGACACTACGCCAATCCCAGCAACGATGAGCGGCCTGGACCACAGCAGCATAAACAAACCCTCAACAACGTGCGCGCATGCCCAGTGGTGCAATGCCTGCCCATGGGGAGGTGTTCGTATCCGCGGTTGGGCTTGTTGGTGTGGGCGGTGCACCCGATCCGTAGGCATTGCACCCGTTCTGAACGGGTGCAGCGCCACGTAAGAGGTGCAGGGCCACGTAACGGGTGTAGTGCCCCGTGTGTGGTTGAAGCCCTGGATGTGGTTGGGCTTATCGCTCAGCGGTGTTACGCCACTTAGATGGGTGTTACACCTGGAGGGGTCTGAGTTTTCGGACCGTTTGTTGCGAGGTGAGGGCATGAGCATGAGTACAGCTCAGGCCTGCCGCGTGCTGGGTATCAGCGAGGCGACGTTGTGCCGATGGCGTCAGCGTTACGGGTCGATGAATCGTCGTGAGGCTAAGGAGCTGCGTGAGTTGCGCGAGCAAAACGCGCGCCTCAAACAGTTGCTGGGCCAAGCCGAGCTAGAGAAGGCAGCGCTGCGAGAGTTGGCAGAGGGAAACTTCTAAGCCTGGCGCGCAGGCACAAAGCTGTGAACCACCTTGTTGCCCAGGGGTTTTCTCAGCGTCTTGCGCGGGCGCGTTGCCGGGTTGTCCCGGTCAGCGTATTGCCGAGCCCGCGCGGCGGGTGGGTCAAAAACGCTGCGTGATCATGCGCCTGGGCGCCACCGGCACCCAGATGCGCTGAACCCTTCGCTGATGGTCGCCTAGCGGCCTGACGCGTGAGCCGCCCGGCCCCACAGGGGCCGGGCGGCTTCATGTTGTTTGTTGTCCCGACAGATCTTCGGCCGCCGCGGGGCCTGCGGTGCTGTGTGTGGTGGCGTGTCGTCTCGAAGCCCGGCCAGGCCCTGCCGCCGCCCGCCGGCACCGCGGCCAGGCCCCGCAGGCCTCGCGGTGCCCTCCCATCGGTGGCTTGTCGTTTGTGTGTTGCCCGGCCAAGCCCTATGCGGGCTTTGCGGTGCGTGCGCCGAGCATGAGGAGGCGCGCGATTGTTGCCGACAGTATGAGCGTGCCGACGCACACGTACATAAAGGGGCCGGGTGCCTCTCCGATAAGGAACCCTTCAAGCAACCAGGTGAGCAGGAAGAGACCGAAGAAGCCCCACATACATCTCGCTGCGCATGTCATCAGCCGGTGTGGCGATAGCGTGTGGATGCGCACCGTGATGAGACCGAAGAAGAATGCGAGCGGCAGTGGGATGAGTACGCCGAGGACAGTAAAAACAGCGCGGTAACCGAGGTACGGATACGTGTCGTATGCGTCGGTGACAAACAGGTAGGCCAGTCCTGACACACCAAGAAGAACGAGGCTGCTCAGGGCGGCGCCAACCCTCACGAGGAGGGAGCCTTTCGCTATGTGCGCCATGCTTTAGTATAAGCAGATGGTTACGTAGTGTAAAGGGTGTCGGTGGCTTTTTTGCTCTAGGTTCTAGCTAGGTTCTGCTAGATTCTAGTGGTTCTTGTAACGCCGGGAAGCTAGGCCGCGACACATTATGGTTTCCCTCCAATGTCGCACGTAATTCCCCCGTGGCTACTTAAAGGTATGAAATAGCATCGTTGGAATTACAGTGCTTTTGGGCTGTCTCAAAAAGTTACCAAATTAAATTACGTGCGACTTTTGTTGGGGAGGCGGGGTGTGACAGTGGGGTGGAGCGTCGTTAGTGGTGTGAGGTACCGACGGCGGGAAAGCTGGGCAGAGCAGCGGGGCGGGACCCCGAAGGATCCCGCCCCGTGTCGCTAGCGACCCGCCTCACGAGCGGTTTGCCTCGTGCGCTCGCATCACAGATGGCTACTGCCCGCGTTGAGCACGAGCCGCGCTCACTGCTGCGGAGGCTTCGGGATGGAGGCGTCGCGCACGCCCTCCTCAACGGCCTCGGAGATGGTGGGGGAGACGACCTTGGCACCTACGAGCGCCGTGAACATCTGCTGCAGGTCCAGGCCCAGCGAATCGCCCAGGCCCGCGTTGATCTGGCTGATCGACTTCGTGATGTCGCCGACCATCTGGGCGTTGTTGCCTTCGCCGTACATGGTGATCGTGTCGACCTTGGACAGCGGCTCGGCCACGGCGCGAGCGACCTCAGGCAGGGCGCGGAAGTACATCTCCAGGACGGCCGCCTGGTTCATCTTCGTCATGGCCTCAGCCTTCTTTTCGAGGCCCTCGGCCTCGGCCGTCAGCTTCGCGCCAATCGCGGACGCCTCGGCGCGGCCACGCGCCTCAATACCCTGGGCCTCGGCGAGCATGGCCTGCTTGTCGGCGTCGGCCTTCTTGGTGCGCTCGAAGGCCTCGGCCTCGGCCTGACGCTGACGCGCGTACAGGGCCGCGTCGGCCTTCTTCTCGGCGGCGTAGCGCTCGGCGTCGGCCTTCGCGTTCACTTCGGCCTGCAGGGCCTGCTTGGTGACGACGACTTCCTTCTCTTTGATGACCGCCCGCTGCTCCTGCTTGACAATGTCAGCCTGCGCGGTCTCGCGCTCAATGTCGCGGCGCTGAATCTGCGACTGGATCTCGTAGGCGGCGTCCGCCTTCGCCTTCTCGGTGTCGGCCTCGACCTTCAGAGCCGCCTGGCGCTTAGCGAGGTCCGTCTGCTTCTGGGCGATTTCCAGCTGCGAGGCGACCTGCGCGTCGTTCGCTTCCTTCTGGGCGATGGCGGTTGCCTGCGCGACCTCCTTCTGTGCGTTCGCCTTGGCGATGGCGGCGGTCTTGCGGATCTGCTCGGTGTTGTCGATACCGAGATTGTCGATGACGCCGTTCTGATCGGTGACGTTCTGGATGTTGAACGCGACGATCAGGAGACCCATCTCCTCCAGGTCCTGCTTCGCGTTCTCCTGGACGCGCTCGGAGAAGGCGGCGCGGTCGGTGATGATGTCGGTGAGCTTCATCTGGCCGATGATGGCGCGCAGGTGCCCCTCAAGGGTGTCGCGTACCTCCTCGGAGATCTCGGAGGTCGTCTTGTAGAGGAAGTTACGCGTCGCTGCCTTGAACAGCGTGTCATCATCGGTCGCGATGCGGACCTTGACGGCCGCGTCGACGCGCACGTTGATGTAGTCGTTGGTGGGAACGAAGTCCGTGGTCTGAGCGTCGACGGAGATCATCGAGGCGGTCATGGTGTCCACGCGCTCGAGGAGGGGAATCTTCCACCCTGTCTTGCCGTGGAGGACGCGCTGGCCACGCGGGCCGGAAATGACCTTGACTTCGCCCGGGGAAGCGGACACGAAGCTTGCCCACAGGAAGAGGGAGATGAGGACGAATGCAGCGACGATGAGTGCCGCGATGGTTACGAAAGGCATGATTGGTGCTTTCAGGTGAGGGGTGCGACGCGCTCGTGGGTGGCGCCGCGCAACTGGTCAGAATAGCAGCGTCGGGCGTGTGACTCAATGCATCGTCTCATTCTCGGGTGACGAGGCCGTGGCTGGGTGCCGGTGGAAGGTAGGAGCGTTGAAAGTGCCGGAAGGGGTTGCTTATGATGGGGGCACGCGGGTCGGCTGCCGCGAGTGAGTGAGCGCCCACCGTTGGGCCGCACGGGAAGGACACGGGTGTCATGAGGAAAACGCTGATCATCATTGTGTCGGTCATCGTCGGAGCGATTATTGGCACTGTTGTTCTCGTGTTCGGGGTGCTTCCCGCGTTTGAAGATGAGTGCGCGGGGGACGAGTGCACACAGACGGACGGCCCCACTCTCGTTCCTGTTCCGCTTCCGACGAGGACGCCCACACGGGAAATGGCTTATAAGCCGGTCCTGTACCTGTATCCGCAGGAGGAGCGGCAGCTGGCGGTGACACTGGACGTTGAGGGTGAGCTGGGGACGGTGTATCCCGCCCCGGAGCGTCAGGTGCAGAGGGAGGAGGGGACCCGGGCCTCGTGGACCATCAGTGCCGCGCCCGATGGCACGCTGACCGACGCGAGTGGGCGCAGCTACCCGTATTTGTTCTGGGACGGGCCGGTCTCCTTGACGTCTCCCGAGCAGGGCTTCGTCGTTGCGCGTGAGGATGCGGTGACGTTCCTGGAGGAGAAGCTGGGACAGCTGGGTCTGAGCGACAAGGAGGCAGCTGACTTCATCACCTACTGGGCACCGCGCATCCGCGCGAACGAGTACACGTTCGTGTCCTTCGACGCCTCCTCCTACGCTCAGCAGGTGACCTATTCGTTCGCGGACGAGGCCGGTAACCAGGTCGTGCCCGACACCTTCATTCGGGTGTTCATGACGATGCGCAAGGCGGACGCCTCCACGGTTGTCACGCCGCAGAATTTCGCTCCGACACCGACGCGCAGCGGCTTCACGGTCGTCGAGTGGGGCGGCGCGGAACAATAACTTTCTCGGAACTGACCACGCGGCGAGCGAAAACGCATGCCACGCGACACAATGGAACAATGTGTGGTGAGATGACCTCGCCACGAACAGGAAGGTAGTGACATGGCCCAGGACTGGACCCGCATTGAAGGCATGATCATCGGTCACGAGCTGGACCCCAGCGCCGTCGCCGGCGAACTGAAGAAACGCGCGATCCTCGCTCAGATCGAATGGTTCCCCTCCTCGCCGCAGCTGCTCGGCCTCAACGTCGCGGTTGCCGATGAGTGCGTCGCTACCGTCCCCGCGGGCGCGACGACAGTCGTTCCCGGCCCGACCCCCGCGGAGCTGGCCGACGAACTCGCCATTCTCTTCAAGGCTGAAGTCCGTATCGGCAACGCCAGCGCCGACCACCTGCCCGAGGGAGATTCGCCACTGGGTAAGGTGTGGCCCTCGGAGGAGGAAACGACCGAGGCCACAGAGGCAAAGCCCACACGCGTCGTTGAGATCGGCCGCACCCCCGCGTCGTCCGTGCCGCTCCTGGCGGCGCTTGAGGGCGTTGACCTGGGGGACCTGGAGCTGTCCGACGATCACCGCGCGCTCCTCGCGGAGCTACCCGCCGAGAAGGAAGGCTGGAACTTCGGTGACCTGCCGCTCGTCACCCTATCCGTCACAGACGGCGAGTTCCAGGTGTTCCTTGTGACCGACGACCACCTCGAGCACATCGTGTCCCACAACTGGGGCATGGACGCGGCCATCGTGCCCGGCGGCCACGACAAGGCCCAGGACCTGCCCGGCGAGGTCATCGACCTGGTGGGCGATCGCCTCGACCTGCTGGCCATCGCCCGAGCCGTGCCCGGTGCCGACGCTGACGCCCTGTGGGCCTCCGTGGCAACCACGGGCGAAGAATCCGTGTGGAAGGTCGTGCGCGCCCTCGGCCTGCCCGGCTCCGTCGCGGGTTTCCTCCTGGGTACTACCGATGCTGAGGACGTCGAAGGCGTCACCGTGCACCTCGCGCGTGGCATTTCCAACGCGATCGGCCGCAGCGTGGACATCATGATGGGGCAGCCCCAGTCGATGGTCAAGCCCCTGTGGAACTCCTACGAGTCGGTCGCCGTCGAACGCCCGTGGATCATCCACGCCGCCGTCGCAGCCGAGGCAATCGTCGGCGTCAGCATGCTGGTAGCCGCCGTGCGCGCCCCCGCGCCTCGCTCCGGCTGGCTGCGCTTCGCCGGCATCGTCGGCGGCCTCATGGTCGTCGACTCAATTGCGGAGCTGTCGCTCGCCAAGCACGTCTCCAAGCGTTTCGCGCGCCGCGCGGGCGAGGCGTAAACCCTCAAAGCCTGATGTAGGACGGCTGGGGTCGCTCACGCGACCCCAGCCGTTGTGTCTGCCGCGAGCGAGCGCGCCCGCTCCCCTTACCGAGCCAAGGCCTCGGCGGGGAAATCCTGCGGGCGGTCGGTGAAGATGCCGGTGACGCCCCACGAGGCCAGCTCGCGCGCCTGGTCCACGTCGTTGACGGTCCACACGTTGACCTCAAAGCCTGCGTCGCGCATCGCGCGCACGTCGGAGGCCGTCAGCCCCTTGACGCCGGGATGGATGGCACTCGCGCTCAGCGCGGCCGCGCCTTCACGCCACTCGTCGGACGCGCGCTCGATGAGCCAGCCGAGCGCGACGGTGGGGCAGGCCTCGTGGAAAGCGGCGAGCAGCTCGTGATCGAAGGAAGAGACGATGAGGCGGGAGGGGACCTTCTCCCCGCGCAGTGTGACAGCCAACGACTCGATGAGGCGCTCGCGCAGGCGCGCGCCGCCCGCGCAGGGCTTGATCTCCAGATTGACACCCATCTGCTGAGCGTGGGCGAAGGCGAGGGCGTCAGCCGCCTCGGGGATACGCTCAAAACGATAGGTGTCGGAGAACCAGCGGCCCGCGTCTAGGCGGCGAATATCCGAGAACCCGAGCTGGTAGTAGGATCCGGATCCGCTCGTCGTACGGTCCAGGGTGTCGTCGTGAATGACGATCAGCGAGCCGTCTCCGATGATATCCACATCGAACTCGAACCAGCGAGCACCGACCTCCATGGCCTTGGAAAACGCGGCGATCGTGTTTTCCGGCGCGAGCGAGGACGCGCCACGGTGGGCGAAAATACGGGGAAAATCGGACATGGATGCTCCTAGGGTGATCGGTGCGGGGCTACCCCGTCACCAGAGGTCGGGGTGCGTCGCCGCACTAAACATGGAGGAACGGCCGGGTCCGGGTTCGATGAGGACGGCCTCGTCTCGCTTGGACGGCAAAATGTTATGCACGTACGAGGCCAGAGCCTCGTCACGCGACACATCGTGGCCGACCTGCTGGGCCATGTACCAGCGGTGCTCCAGGTACTCGTGGTAGAGCTGGGCGGGTTCGAGCTTGCCGGCCAATTCTCGGGGAATCGCGCGCACGACGGGCGCAAAAACGTCGGTGAGCCACTCGTGCGCAGCCTGCTCGAGGGGCACGTCCTGCATACCGTGTGTGGCACGCCACGCGTCAATGTCACCGAGGAGCCGACGCGCCTGGTGCTCGCCGACATCCATGCCGGTCAGGCGCATGAACTTACGGTTGTGATGGCCGGCGTCGACCACCTTCGGTTGAATGACCAGGTGTTCGCCCGCATCATCCGACGCCATGTGTAGCTCGGCGACGTCAAAACCCAGGTCGTTGAGGCGACGGATACGCTCACTGACCAGATACTGGCGCTGGTCATTGGGCAAGTATTCTTCGGCGGTGACCTCGTTCCACAGCAGGTCGTACTGGGTGCGGATGCGGTCGCCGACGTCAATCGGGTCGGCGTCCATGGGGAAATAGCCGCCAGCCTGAAGGTCCATAAGTTCGCCGATGATGTTCGTACGCGCCAGGTCCACGTCGTATTCGCGCTGGCCGGGGGTCAGCTTGGGGTGCAGCTCGCCGGTTTCGGCGTCCACCAGGTAGGCCGCGAACTCTCCCGCGTCGCGACGGAAGAGCGTGTTCGACAGGGAGACGTCGCCCCAGTAGAAGCCGATGAGGTGCAGACGCACGAGCAGCAGGGCGAGGGCGTCGATGAGGCGTGTTGCCGTGTCCTCGCGCATCGACAGGGAGAACAGGGCGCGGTAGGGGAGCGAGAACTGCAGGTGCTCGGTGATCAGGACCGCGTTGAGTTCCTCGCCGTCGCGCCCGATGCGTCCCGTGATGACCGCGACCGGGTCGACGGAGGGTGCGTCCAAGCGCGAGAGGGCACGCAGGATATCGTACTCGTGGTGTGCGACCGTCTCACCGATCTCCTTGACCGCCAGGACGCGGCCGGACAGGTTCACGAACCGCACGATGTGGCGGGAAATGCCGCGGGGGAGCGCCGCGAGCAGGGACGACGGCCACTCCTCCAGTGGAATATCCCAGGGGAGGTCGAGGAGCGCGGGGTCGACCGCGGCAGCCGTAATGTCCAGAGCCATATACCTATTGTCTCATTTTCTGACCGTCATGACTAACTCGCAGCTCAGCGGCCATCACTTCGCGGTGTAGAACACGTATGTACGAACGTGCCCCGGCCTCGTCTGGGAGATGAACAGACGAGGCCGGGGCAAGTCAGCAGGGCAGCGCGAGCTTGCGTGTCACTCGGGCAGACGAACGCCCGTGGCAGCCGAGAAGTTGTGCTGCTGGCCTTCGCGGATGCGCACGTACAGGACGCCGCCGCGACCGGGGGCAGTGCGCGGGGGAACACGCACGATCAGCTGCTTGTTGGTGCCCTCGGCACCGGAACCCAGACCCTCACCACGCTCGTCGCCGACCAGGTGGCCGTAGACGTAGGCGTCAGAGCCGAGTTCCTCAACGAAGTCAACCTCGACGGGGATGGTGCCCTCGACGCTCTCGTCGACGACGTCCAAGCCCTCGGGGCGGAAGCCGATCTTGATCTTTCCGCCATCCTCGGGAGTCAGTGCCGCGCGGGTGGCCTCCGACAGGGGCACGCGTGCCGGTCCGATCTTCGCCCACTCGCCGTCCACCGTGAAGGTGCCCAGGTTCATGGCGGGGGAGCCGATGAAGCCGGCAACGAACTCGTTGGCGGGACGCTCGTACATTTCCTGCGGGGTGCCGATCTGCTGGAGGAGGCCACCGGCGAGGACCGCGATGCGGTCGCCCATCGTCAGGGCCTCGGTCTGGTCGTGGGTGACGTACACGGTGGTGACGCCGAGCTCACGCTGCAGGGAGGCGATCTGCGTACGGGTCTGCACACGCAGCTTCGCATCCAGGTTCGACAGCGGCTCGTCCATGAGGAACACCTGGGGCTTACGAACGATCGCGCGGCCCATGGCGACGCGCTGACGCTGGCCACCGGAGAGGGCCTTGGGCTTGCGGTCCAGGTAGGGCTCCAGGTCGAGGATCTTCGCGGCTTCTTCAACGCGCTTGTTGATCTCCTCCTTGGATACACCTGCGATCTTCAGGGCGAAGCCCATGTTTTCGCGCACGGACATGTGCGGGTAGAGCGCGTAGTTCTGGAAGACCATCGCGATGTCGCGGTTCTTCGGGGGAACGTCCGTGACGTCCTTGTCGCCGATGAGGATGCGACCGCCGTTGACGTCCTCCAGGCCTGCGAGCATGCGCAGGGAGGTGGACTTACCGCAGCCGGAGGGGCCGACGAGGACGAGGAACTCACCGTCCGCAATGTCGAGGCACAGCTGGTCGACAGCAGGCTTATCGGCACCGGGGTACACGCGGGACGCGTGATCGAAGGTTACGCTTGCCATGTTCAATTCCTTCCCACCGGCAGGTACGTGCCGGACGATCCGTTGTGGGGCGACCGTGGAGCGTCTTCGCCCACGGGGTACGAACGCGGATCGTTCCGCGCGCGACCAAGATTGAACGTATCATGTCAGCGCGTTTCTGTATAGTTCCGGCCATCAGGTGGATTCCCCGGCCTCGACTCGGGTGTGGGGGCCGCCTCGTTTTTGTGTTCGAGGTCGTGGTTTCCTCCGCCGGTGGGCGCAGATGTGGGATGAGACCGGTAGGCTGGGAGCGTGGATGAAGGAAACGAACTGGGAGGCTACCGCCTGATTCGCCGGCTCGGTACGGGTGGCGCGGGCACTGTGTGGCTTGCTGAAGATGGGGGTGGCACGCGTGTCGCTCTGAAGGTCATGCACCCCGCGCTTGCGACGTCGGAGGAATCTCGGGCCCGCCTCGAGCGCGAGGTGCGTACCGTTAATTCCGTACGTTCCCCCTTCGTCGCGCACATCATCGATGCGGAGATCGACGCGAGCCAGCCTTTCGTGGTCTCCGAGTACGTCGAGGGGCCGACTCTGGCGGAGATCCTCTCCTCCGGCCCGATCCCGCTGCGCGGCGTCGCTGCGCTGTCCTACCACCTCGCGTCGACGATCGCTGCCGTCCACCACGCCAACATCATTCACCGAGACATCAAACCCTCGAACATTATCTGTTCGTCGCGCGGTCCCGTCCTCCTCGACTTCGGTATCGCCATGGCGGTCGACGATCAGCACCTGACGCGCACCGGCCTCGTCTCGGGTTCTGCCGGCTATACGGCACCCGAGCTCCTGCGCGGCAAGCCCGCCACAAAGGAGTCCGACTGGTGGGCCTGGTGCGCCACCCTGCTGTCCTGCGCGACTGGGCGTGCCCCCTTCGGTAAAGGCGACGTCATGGCGACCATGATGCGCGTCATCGAGGGCGAACCCGACCTGGCAGGTCTGCACCCGATGGTCTCCGATGCGCTCGGTGGCGGCCTGTCGCCCAATCCCAGCGTGCGTCCCTCGCCGTCGCTGATCGTCGCGCACCTCATGAGCGCGGTTGGCTGGGCACCCGGCGAACTCGACTACGTCACCGTGAACTGGGCGCAGCTGCTCGACACCGGCGAGCGTACCCAGATGGTCAACTCCGACCCGCAGGAAATCGCGGCACCCCCGGAATGGGACGAGATCACGTCGCGCCCCGACGCGGCCGGTGCGCGCCCCGTCACCTACCCCGTCCACCCGCGTCGCGACCCCTCAGAATTCACGGCCGCCAATGACCATACCGAACAGGTCGATACCGAATCGGTCTCCTGGGGAGACGACGAGTGGGACGAGGACGCCGAGGAAGAGACCTGGGACGATGAGGCCTCGGAGGGTAGCGACGAGGACTGGGATGAGTCTGGCGATGAGCCCTGGGAAGAGTCCGGCGAGGGCGACCAGGAGTGGGAAGAGTCCGACGAGGATGATCAGGGCGACGAAGACTGGGACGAAGCTGACGACGAGGATCAGAGCTGGACTGGTGCAGAACCCGCGGACTCGACCGGCTCGGTGCAGCCCTACGGTCAGGGAGGTTACCCCGGGCAGCAGGGCGGATACAGTGCTTCTCAGGCCCCGTTCGCCGGTGCCCAGAACGCCTACGGTTACCCGCGCGGCGCTTACGGTTCCGCGGGAATGGCACCGTCGGGCAGGCCCGTCCCCATGGGCGCTCCGCAACCCGGCCTGGCGGCCCCGACGGGTGATCCACGCGCAGGCGTGCAGGTCCGCGCCAGCAACGCGGGACAGCCACCAGCGTGGCAGGCTCGTGGGCAGCAGTACCCGAATCGGACTGATGCCTCGTCTGCTTCAGGCAGTGCTTGGGTCTCCGGCGGTGTCCTGCTGCTCACGCTTGCCGCGCTCCCTCTCATCTTCGGCCTCAGCGGTACGCTCATCGTCGGTGTCGCACTGACTGCCTGCGGGCTTGTCGGTGCCATGGACAGGTGGCTGGAGCGTCGGCGCGAGCAGTACGGCCCCCGCGCCAGCGACGATGCCGCCGCCATCGCCATGGCTCCGATCCTTCTTGCCCGCTCACTCGGCACGACAGTCCTTGCGCTCGCGGTCGGGTCCGTCCTTCCCTACCTGGTGTGGATCGTTCTCTCCTTCGCGCACGACGGATCTGTGCAGTGGGGGTGGCCTACGGAGGTCGCGACGTCTCTACGTCTGTCGCGTCGTAACTTCTGGTTGAGCGATCCTGCAGGAGTCATCATCGTCTGGGCGCTTGGTGCGTCGATGCTCGTGACCGCGTGGCTCGTACCTTTTGCAGCCGACTTGCGCGTTGGACTCGCCAAAACAGTGCGTTCTAGCATTCGTCCGATCTGGGGGCGTGCCCTGTTGTCAATCGGTTGTGTTGGCTTCCTGCTGATCTCCTGGCTCATTGGGACGGGTGGTGCGTCTAACTAGGCGCGGGTCAGCCTTACTCGATAATATTGCAATATTCAACTAAGTTTGGAAGGTACCTTCATGGCTCAGAAGCAGCAGCGCAGCGTCGATCCCCTGCGCGCCAAAGCATCCGAGATGCGGCTCGCACAGCAGCGCGCTGAGCGTCGCACCCGCATCATCGTCATCTCTGCTGTTGGCCTCATCGTGCTGGCCATCATTGCCGCCGTTGGCGGTGTGATTTGGCAGCAGCAGAGTGAAGTTAGCGCCGCACGCAACGTCGAGCCCTCCGATGTTCTCGGCGTATACGCCGACGGGCGACCCATTGTTGTCAACGGGAACGGCGTGTCCGCCGAGCCGGATCCCAACCTGCCGACGCTCACGGAGTACTTCGACTACTCATGCCATGCCTGTGCTGACGTCGATGCTGCCCTGGGTGAAGATCTGACGACCTGGGCGTCCGAGGGGCACTACAACCTCGAGCTTCAGCCCGTCATCACAGTGAATATGAACTACCTCAAGCCTGCCACGGGTGCCTCGCTCGTCGTCGCCCAGAAGGCGCCCGACAAGTGGATCGAATTCCACCACGCACTCCTGGCCTACTTCCGCACCCAGTTCCAGGCCGGCAACGGCACGGTCGTGCAGAACCTTGACCCCTCGTGGAAGCAGGTCAAGCAGATCGCGACCGAGGTTGGCGTTCCCTCTGACGTGGTCGCGACCTTCCCGGTCAACGCCGTTGAGTCCTACCTCGAAGCCTCCTCGAATGCATGGAAGGACGCACAGTACAGCGGTCGTCAGCCCAACCAGCTCGGCACCCCCGAGTTCGTCAAGGATCACTCGAGCGTCGTGACCCTGGGGAAGACCATCGAAAGCACGCGTGAGTCGCTCAAGGAACTCTTCGGTTTCGCTGACTCCGCCACGCAGGCACCCAGTGATCTGCCCCAGTCCGAGGCTGCCGTGCCTTCCCGGGGTGACGAGGAAGAGGCGCAGAGTACCGCGACGACGACAGGTTCTGACTGAGTCTCGCACTGAGGTGGGGTGGGTCCGACGCATCGGACCCACCCCACCGTCGTATCTGGAGTCGCTATCCCACGGAGTGGTCGAGGGTGCGCGAGTTCGTCACTGTCACGCGTCACGTGTCGGGTTCAAATGAGCCTCGCCCGTGCGCGCTTACCCCAACCTGTGGCACACTAGTGTGCGCCGCCGGCTTAGCTCAGTTGGTAGAGCAGCTGTCTTGTAAACAGCAGGTCATCGGTTCGAGTCCGATAGCCGGCTCCATGGAGTCCATAACGCGGCACTGACGCCACGCGCCCCTCAGGCTCCATCACAGATGCGCGAGGCCGGGGCGTGCCCCCGGAAGTGCTCCGCGGAACCAGCCACGGCCTCGTTCATCAACCATCCGCCCCGCTCAGTTGAGTGACCAGTCGACGCCGCGCGCCCCCTGCTCAGCCAACAGCGCGTTCGCGCGCGAAAACGGTCGCGACCCGAAGAAACCGCGATACGCCGACAGCGGGGAGGGGTGCGGGGACGCGATGATCGGTGTCTCGCCGAGCCGAGGTGCCAGTGACTGCGCATCCTTGCCCCACAGAATCGCCACGAGCGGAGCGCGTGAGCCGTCCGGGCGTCGGCGAGCCACCAGCGCGTCAATCGCACACTGCGTGACCTCCTCCCAGCCGCGTCCCCGATGCGAGGCGGGCGCACCCGGACGGACCGTCAGCACTCGATTGAGCAGACACACACCCTGCTCGCTCCACGCCGTCAAATCGCCCGAGGAAGGGGCTGGGCAGCCGATGTCATCTCCGAGTTCGCGGAAAATGTTAATGAGCGATTTGGGCAGTGCCACCCCCGGACGCACGGAAAACGACAACCCCATCGCGTGACCCGGCGTCGGGTATGGGTCCTGCCCCACGATCAAGACCTTTACCTCATCGAAGGGGTACGTGAACGCGCGTAGCACGTCCGTCCCAGCGGGCAGATAGCCGAGGCCCTCCTCGACGTCCTGTGCGAGCATGGCGCCCAATTCGTGGACGCGTTCCTCCACCGGAGCCAGTGCGCGGGCCCAGCCCGGATCGATCAAGTCAGCCAAGGGGCGCGGATTGTAATCATTCATAGCACCAGACTAATACTGCACATGGTGCCACACACTTCCCGCGTGCCACACGAGCTAGCCCAGCGCTTTTCCGATAGTCTGAGGACGTGAGTTCTCAGTACCCAAGGGATGAATTTGATCGCGCTGGCGAAGACATGCCCGTCGGCATGCACCGCCCCAAGCCGTCGAAGTGGAAGAACGTGTGGCCGTTTCTGGCCATTCTCGTGATCGTTCCCGCGCTCGGCTGGGTGGCAGCGACCGCCCTGTACCGCCAGCAGGCCACAAATGTCAGCGTGCAGCCCGTCCCGGCAACGTCGAGCAGCGCCCAAGCGCCCGCCACCCGGGGTGCGTCACCGGGCGCTGCAGCGCCGAGCGCCGCTCCTTCAGTCGAACCCATCCCCTCGCCGAGTTCCTCGTCCTCCGCTGCCTCCGCTGAACCGGATCATGGTGCCGTGATTTCTGTCCTCAATGGCACCGAAACGCCGGGCTACGCTGCCGGGAAGGTGACCATCCTCAACGATGCGGGCTATGCCGGCACCTCCGCTGCCAACGCGGATGCCAATTGGACGAACACGACGTCTACCGTCTTCTATGAGGACCCGAAAATGGAGGCCACTGCGAAGGATATCGCATCCAAGCTGGGCATTGACACCGTTCGTCAGCAGACTGGGCTCGGCGATCCTGACGTGGTGATCGTCCTGCGCTGATCGTTCGCTCTATCGCATCTGAGTCGCCCGTCTCCCGTGTGGGGGACGGGCGATGAGCGTCTGTCGAGGTCGCGTGGGTGCGTTACGCCCTGAGCGCATCCGACTCAAGCTCAGTGACCTCGCCTTGCACTCTGGGGTGGTGAGTGCCAGAATCATAGTTAGCACTCCGACATGGAGAGTGATAAGAGCATCGGTTCGATGAGGTCGTCTCACACAAGCGACCGTCCGTCGCGGGCATCGAACCTGATCCGCATCGCGGAAGGACACATTTTCAATGAGCAAGATCATCAAGTTTGATGAAGATGCCCGTCGTGGCATGGAGAGCGGCCTCAACCTGCTGGCCGACACCGTCAAGGTGACGCTTGGCCCCAAGGGTCGCAACGTCGTGCTCGACAAGAAGTGGGGCGCCCCCACGATCACCAAGGATGGCGTTTCCGTCGCCAAGGAAATCGACCTGGACGATCCGTTCGAGCGCATCGGCGCCGAGCTGGTGAAGGAAGTTGCCAAGAAGACCGACGACGTCGCGGGTGACGGCACGACCACCGCGACCGTTCTGGCACAGGCGCTGGTCCACGAGGGCCTGCGTAATGTTGCCGCCGGTTCCAACCCGATCGCCCTCAAGCGTGGCATCGACCAGGCCGTCGAGGCCATCGTCGCCCAGCTGCACGCCGACGCCAAGCCCGTCGAGACCACCGAGCAGATCGCCGCCACGGCATCCATCTCCGCCAACGACCCCGCCATCGGCAAGCTCATTGCCGAGGCCTTCGAGAAGGTCGGTGCCGAGGGCGTCGTCACCGTCGAGGAGACCAACTCCTTCGACACTACCCTGGAGACCACTGAGGGCATGCGCTTCGACAAGGGCTACCTGTCGGCCTACTTTGTGACCGACCAGGAGCGCCAGGAAGCCGTCCTCGAGGACGCCTACGTCCTCCTCATGGACTCCAAGATCTCCAACGTCAAGGACATCGTCCCCGTCCTGGAGAAGGTCATGCAGACCGGCAAGCCCCTGGCGATCATCGCCGAGGACGTCGAGGGCGAAGCCCTCGCTACGCTGGTTGTCAACAAGATCCGCGGCACCTTCAAGTCCGTGGCCGTCAAGGCCCCCGGCTTCGGCGAGCGCCGCAAGGCGATGCTGCAGGACATGGCCATCCTGACGGGCGGCCAGGTCATCTCCGAGACCGTCGGCCTCTCCCTCGAGAACGCTGACCTCGAGCTGCTGGGCCGCGCCCGCAAGATTGTCGTCTCCAAGGACGAGACCACCATCGTCGAGGGCGCTGGCGACAAGGACATGCTGGACGCCCGCGTGCGCCAGATCCGCCAGGAGATCGAGAACACCGACTCCGACTACGACCGCGAGAAGCTGCAGGAGCGCCTCGCCAAGCTCGCTGGCGGCGTCGCCGTCATCAAGTCCGGCGCGGCCACCGAGGTCGAGCTCAAGGAGCGCAAGCACCGCATCGAGGATGCCGTTCGTAATGCTCGCGCGGCTTCCGAAGAGGGTCTGGTCGCTGGCGGCGGCGTTGCCCTGATTCAGGCTGCCGCCGTGGCGCTGCCCAAGCTCGACGCTCTCACCGGCGACGAGGCGACTGGCGTGAACATCGTGCGTCTGTCCGTCTCCGCTCCGCTCAAGCAGATCGCTGAGAACGCGGGCGTCGAGGGCGGCGTGGTCGCCGACCGCGTTGCCAACATGGAACCCGGCCACGGCCTGAACGCTGCGACCGGCGAGTACACCGACCTCATGGCCGCTGGTATCTCCGACCCGGTCAAGGTCACCCGTTCCGCGCTGCAGAACGCCGCGTCGATCGCGGGCATGTTCCTGACGACCGAGGCCGTCGTCGCCGACAAGCCGGAGCCCCCGGCTGCCGGTGGCGACGACGCGGGCGCTGGCATGGGTGGCATGTACTGAGCCGCGCAGCGCTGAGCTGATACGCCTGGGGGCGGGACCTGTGAGGGGTCCCGCCCCCGACGCATCTGCGGATTCGCATCGGCTGGTGAGGCCGACGCATGGGGGCGGTCGGACCGGCGCGCGGACTCAGGCGTGCTGCTACACGAACAATCCCATCGAGTGGGTCTCCGCATCCGAGTAGGTGGTAGCCGCATCCTGCAACTGCGACGAGATCTGGTCGAGGGTGTCGTGCGTCTGCGTCTGAATGGCCTCCCACTGACTGATCGTCGTCTCGAAGTTGATCTGTGCGCCGCCGGTCCAGGAGTCCTGGAGTCCTAGCAGCTGTGTCATGAGGGTGTCGACTTCGGTGCGGATCGTGGCTGCGGTTGCGCAGGCCTGAGCGGATGCTGTCGAAATTTCCTCGGCGTCAACGGCGTAAGCGGTCATGATGTCACTCCTTCGTGGGGCCCTGGGTGGGTCCGTCGCGCTCAACGCTAGACGCAGGCTGGTAGGGGAGTCGAGGCATAATCGTGGGCCTGTGGATAGCGGGACGACACGACGCACCCCTGTGGATAATCGAGGTGTGGGCGTGTCCCTGTGGATCCACGACGCCCGGCGCACCGCAGGGTACGCCGGGCCGTGAAACGCGCGTGAAACGAACTCAGTCGGCGTTGGGGAGATCCAGGGACTCCACGGCTGATTCAAGGGAGGACGTAGTCTCCACGTCCTCGCCCGAGTACAGTGGCTCCTCGATTTTGCGCGGCAACACGCCGGTCGATGTCACTTCATTGTCGGCGGAGTGGACCGGAATGCGCTTCTTGATGGAACGGCGCTTGATGATGAGCGTGCCGGTCGAGGTGACCGCCCCCTCCTGGGCCTCGTCCGTGTCATCAGAATCATCCGGATCGTCGGTGTCGTCGGCCTGGGCGGCCTCGCACAGCTGCGCCTTATCGCGCTCGAGACGCGTCAGCTCGACCTCGAGGTTCGCGCGGGCGGTGTCCTCCCATGCGGAACCGAGGGGGGACTGGTAGATGGTCTCGTAGCTGAGCAGCTTCTTGACCAGGGCGATACGGGCCTTGATGAATTGCAGGTCGTCCAGCTCGACGAGTTCGGCACGCAGCGCAGTGCGGAGCTTCTTATACTCCTGCGGGCTACAGGACAGGCCCGCCAGGTCAGCATCCACGAGGACCTGCGCGTCGAAATCCGTCCGCGGTGCGCGGTGGCGCGTCACGAAGGCGATGAGTTCGTCGACGCGCGCCACGACCTCGTCAGCGACACCGAGGCTGGTGAGGCGACTATGTGCGTGCTCGATACATCGGGTCGCGGCGAAGTTCGCCTGAAAGCCGCCGAGCTTGATCTCAAGGGCCTTGTTGAGGAAGGCACCGTGGTACCACGCTGCGACGCGCAGGATGTCAGGGTCGTGCGCGGAGGAAGCGATTTCGTCGATATGGGTCAGCGTGTTCATGAGCCGACGCAGATTGTGCAGCTGACGGTTGGGTGCGTTCCAACGCTGCATGAGGTCTGCGCCCTCATGTTCAAGGTCTGTTTCGGCAGCAGTCGCGCCGATTTGCTGCATGGCGTCGACGAACGACGTCAGCAGCCACTGAGGTGCTTGTGCACCCATGGGCCACTCTCCTAGTTGAGGAATACCCGAGCCATGCTAGTGCGCTTTTTCCTCGCGGTCACGTTCGCGAGTAAGGAACCGAGCACAATTCGTGCGGTTCTTTCGAAACTGTCAGCTGGTGAACGGTAGAGATTGAGGGGAAAAGTAGCTGTCGCTCCATTCATCGTTATGTCGTTCACGCCATCGGCAGTTCGATGCGGACGGTGAGGCCCCCGCCTTTGGTTTTCGTCAGGGAGGCGTTTCCTCGGTGCGCGGCTAGGATTCCGGAGACGATGGCCAGTCCCAGGCCGGATCCGCCCGAGCGCCGGTTGCGCGAGGAGTCAGCCCGGTAGAAGCGTTCGAAGACGCGTCCGCGATCGGTTTCATCGATGCCGGGGCCGTGGTCGCGCAGTTCCACGATGGCGGTGTCGCCGCTGCGACCGAGCGCGATTTCGACGGGTGAACCGTCCGGCGTGTAGCGCACGATGTTCCCGATGAGGTTGGTGAAGACTTGGGAGATGCGGTCGCGGTCGGCGGGAACGATCAGGGTCATCGGGGGAGTGCGACCGTTGATGCCGGTGAGTCCGACGGTGCGCGTGGGGTCGAGCGCCTGCAGGTCGAAGACCGCGTTGTCAGCTAGCTTGACCAGATCAATGTCGGAAATGTCGAGTGGGCGTCCCTCGTCGAGCCGGGCGAGAGTGAGGAGGTCTTCGACCAGGGTGGCCATGCGGGCAGACTCTGAGCCGATGCGGCCCATGACTTCGTCGATGCGTTCGGCAGGCACGCCGCCCATTGAGTACAGCTCGCAGTATCCGGAGATCGCTGCTAGAGGGGTGCGCAGCTCGTGGGAGGCGTCGGAGACGAAGCGTTTGATCTTTCGTTCCGAGGCCTGACGTGCCTCGAAGGATTGCTCGACCTGGGTGAGCATAGAGTTGAGTGAGAGAGACAGGGAGCCGACTTCGGTTGTGGGCGGGTGGGGGGTGAGGCGCTTGGTGAGGTCGCCGGCGGCGATCTTGCCGGCGGTGGATTCGATGGAGCGCAGCGGTAGGAGCGCGCGTCGTACGAGTACGTGCCCCGCCCAACCGCCGATGATGACGATAATGAGGCCGGCGACGGTGAAGTACGAGGCCGTGGTGCGCAGGGTGTGCTGGACGTCGGACAGGGGGAGGGCGATCGTCATGTATCCGGAGAATAATCCGGTGTCTTGGTCGTAGACGGGGACGACGAGTGCGCGCCAGCCGAGTCCGGTCTTTGAGGAGGGGACTGTGACGGGCAGCGTGCGGAAGGAGGAGATGGGCGCGGAGGACGTATCGATCAGCTCGGGCAGGATGGGTGTGCCCGACGCTTTGAGTGTGTCCTCCGAGTAGAGGTAGCGATCCTGGCCATCCGCGTCGTGAATATGGACGTAGTAGAGAGTGGGGATGGCACCCTGGCCGTCGGCGGCGAAAGTGGCTGATGAGGCGGAGATCTGGATCGTGTGCGCGGTCGCGATGAGCTGGTCGTCGATCTGCGAGGTCAGGTGGCGCTGCAAGAGGCCAATCATGACGGTGCCGGACAGTGAGAGTCCGACGGCAAGCAGGAACGTGATGAGCGTAACGAGCTGTGAGGCGAGGGGTTTGGTGTCCCACCAGGCCTCGACACGTTGAGCCAGACTGGGGTGCACGTTACTCCTCGGCGCGCAGGATGTAGCCGACGCCTCGCTTGGTGTGGATGAGTTCACCGGAGGCGCCCTCGACGGCGAGCTTGCGTCGCAGGTAGGAGATGTAGGACTCGACGATGGCGACCTCGCCGTCCCAGTCGTATTCCCACACGTGGTCGAGGATCTGCATCTTGGACACGACGCGCCCGGCGTTGATAACGAGGTAGCGCAGGAGCTTGAACTCGGTGGGGGACAGGTCGATCTGGACTCCGGCGCGTGTCACTTCGTGGGCGTCCTCGTCAATAACGAGGTCACCGACACGCAGGAAGGCGTCGTCCTCCTCGGCACCCATGGTGCGGCGCAGGATGGCGCGGATGCGGGCGACGACCTCTTCGAGGCCGAAGGGCTTGGTGACGTAGTCGTCGCCGCCGACCGTTAGGCCCTGGATCTTGTCGCGCATGTCGTCGCGGGCGGTGAGGAAAAGGACGGGGGTCGTGATGCCGGCGTCGCGCAGGCGGCGGGTGACGGTGAAGCCGTCCATGTCGGGGAGCATGACGTCGAGGACGATGAGGTCGGGGCGCGAGGCCTGGGCTTCGTGAAATGCGCCGCTGCCGTCTTCGGCGGTGACGACGTCGAAGCCTGCGAAGCGCAGGGAGGAGGCGAGGAGGTCGCGGATGTTGGGTTCGTCGTCAACGACGAGCAGTTTTGCCTCTGTTCCGGTGGTGGTCATGGGTGTAGTGTCCTGCACGATGCTGAATGTTTCCTGATAGTTGGGTGGGAGAATCGATTGTTTATTTGGTCACTGATTCTGTTGCGGTAATGGTATTTGCAACAAGGAGGAGCGCGGATGAATCGTGCAAGAATTGAAGCATGTCATCCCGAAGTACAGTGGACATCCTGTCTCCCGCAGGTGTCGAATTCCAGCACGTATCTCCCACACTCGCCGCCCTGCGCCTGGGCAATGCCCTTGCCCTGTGCGGTGCCCTGTGCGGCATGATCTCGGCGCTCGTCCTCATCGTTGACATCGCCGCACTGTGGTGGCTCATGCTCGTCCCCGCGGTCATCGCCCTGCTGTGCCTATGGCTGATCCCCGCCCAGGTGCGTGCCCTTCGCTACGCCCTGGCCGAAACCGACTTTGTGATCCGCCGCGGTGTCATTAATCGCTCGCTCACGATGGTCCCTTACGGTCGCATCCAGTACGTTGACATCCACCAGGGTCCCGTCCTGCGCTTCATGGGCATCGCCACGATCAAGCTCTCGACTGCCAGCGCCCAGACCGACGCGACTCTCAGCGGCGTTTCCGTCGCCGATGCGGTAGGCCTGCGTGACGTCCTGGCCGAGCGCGGTTCCGCAGAGCTGATGGGCCTATGAGCAAGGATCTGTCAGCTGACGGGGTCGCCCCCGAGGAATGGAAGCCGCTTCACCCGCTGACCTACCTGCCCCGCGTTCTCGGATCAGTGACGGGCATTATCGGTGCAGTGACCCTGGCGAACGCGTCGGCGCTCGCGGCGTGGCTGTCGGGTGAGACGCCGACGGGCATCGAGAGTGGGCTCATTTTCCTCGGCCTCGCCGCTATCACTGTGGTGATTCTGGCTGTCTCTGGCCTCTACAGCTATCTGGCCTGGAGAATGACGCGCTACGCGGTGACCTCGACGGCTGTGTGGTACCGCGCGGGTATCTTCATGCGCACCCAGCGCCACGCGCGCCTGTCGCGCATCCAGACGGTGAACGTCTCCTATTCGCTCCTCGGCCGCATCGTTGGCCTGGGGTACCTCGACATCGAGGTCGCCGGCGGCCAGGACTCGAGCATCAAGCTCGGCCTGCTCACGAGCCGCCGCCTCGACGAGCTGCGTGCCCTCTTGCTCGCCCTGGCCTCGGGCGTGATTGACGAGGCCGTGGATCCCAACGCTGATGCCGTGGCCTCGACCGTGGGTCGCCGCTCCGGCACATCCCCGCTCGAGGCCTCCGAGCGCCGCGTCTTCACGGTTGGTGGCGTCAAGCTTCTGGCTTCCATGCTGGCGACCGTCGACAACGCCGTGGCGCTGTTCTTCGGTGTCTTCCTGCTCGGCTTGAACGGCTTCCTGGTCGGAGTCGTGGGCGTGACCTCGCTCATGAGCTTCTTCGGTATTCTCGCGGGTGCGCTCAGTCTCCTAGCGGGCGTCTGGGCGCGCTTCGACCGCGAGTTCGGTTTCACGGCGTCCATCGCGGCCGACGGCGTGCACATCAGCCGAGGCCTGACGGCCCAACGCCAGGTGACGATTCCCCCGGGGCGTATCCATGCCATCGAAGTGACCCAGCCCCTGATCTGGCGGATCTTCGACTGGTACCGCGTGGAGATCACGCAGGCAGGTAACGCCGCCCACACCAAGGATGAGAAAAACAAAGGCATGCGGGTCGACGTAGCCTCCGACGTGCTGCTGCCCGTCGGCAGTCGCACCGAGGTCCTTCAGGCGATCGCTATTGCTATCCCCGACCTGGGGGTCGATGACGCGACGGGCTTCATCGAATCCCTGCGTGCCGGCATGCGCGAGGACCGTTGGATGACCCCGATCCCGCGCAGCGCGCGCATCCTGGACCCCCTGGAGTACAACCGCCGCGCCTTCGGCCTGACCGACGCGGTGTTCGCGATCCGCGACGGGTTCTTCAACCTGCGCTTCTCGATCATCCCGCTCACGCGCATCCAGTCCGTGTC
>ERZ1699257.17-NODE-17-length-89055-cov-4.691391_pt1 | contig 89055 bp, 66 predicted proteins | sample MGYA00581521_ERZ1699257 | MGnify/ENA primary metagenome ERZ1699257 (study PRJEB42319, sample SAMD00040330) | human oral metagenome | material: saliva | host: Homo sapiens | study: EMG produced TPA metagenomics assembly of PRJDB4115 data set (Metgenomic analysis of... | reverse complement strand
GCTGGTGACCCTGCGGCTGACGACGCTCAGCCGGGCGGCCTGGCCGCCATGCGCGACGAGAGCGCGAGCGATGCGGCGGATGAAAAGATCTTCAACTGGGGTGCAGAAACTATACACGCGCGCGAGGCCGGGGCGGTCTCCGTGGAGCGCGCGCCGGTCACGGTCGCCGTCGTTGACTCGGGCGTTGAAGACACGCACCCGGATCTGGCGGGCCGCGTGGATACTGAGCGTTCGGTGAAGTGTTCGGTCAACGGTGTGGCGACGCAGGACTTCTACGGCTGGCGCGACGAGTTTTACCACGGCACGCACGTCGCCGGCATCATTGCGGCGAACCACAACGATATCGGCATCGACGGCATCGCCCCCGAGGCGACCATCGTGGCGATTCAGGCTACGAACGACAATCGCCTCATTTACCCCGAGTACGTGACGTGCGCGTTTATGTGGGCGGCCAGCCACGGTGTGGACATTGTGAACAACTCGTATTCGATGGATCCGTGGGTCTACTGGAGTCCGACCGATCCCGAGCAGGCGGCGGGCCTGGAGGCCGCGACCCGTTCCATCAAGTACGCGCAGGGCAAGGGACTGGCCGTTATCGCGGCCGCCGGTAACGAGGGGGTGAGCATCGACAACCCGACGATTGACAACGGTTCCCCGACGGACGCGCTTGCTCCGACGAAGGGCCGGAGCGTCGAGGGCGGCATCCGCGTGCCCTCCATGCTCGACGGCGTCGCGCAGGTGAGCGCGGTCGCTCAGGCGTACAACGTAAAACCCGGCCTGTCGCTGGCGCGCGCGGATTTTTCGAACTATGGCACGACCATCGACTTTGCGGCCCCGGGCGACCAGATTTACTCGACCGCGCCGCTGCTGTTCTACGTGAGCGGCTACGCGGTTGCCGACGGCACGTCGATGGCGACCCCGCACGTCGCGGGCGTTACCGCGCTGCTTCAGTCGGTGCACCCGGAGTACACGGGTGAGCAGATCATTGACCTGATGAAGAAGCAGGCGGCGGGCCACTACGGCGAGCTCAACGCCCCGTGGGACGGCAAGGAGTACCGCGGCGCGGGCCTGCCCGACGCGCTGGACGCGGTCCTGAAGGACCAGCCCACTCCCGTGATTGGTCAGATCGAATACTCGACCGACGGCGCGCAGTGGGCACCGCTGGACGGTCAGGAGCTCTCCGGTTCTCTCTCCGTGCGCGCGACGGTGAGCGGTGCCGTGACGTCGGCGCGTCTGCTCGTGGGCGGCCAGGAGGTCGCGGCCGGCACGCCTGCGGGCGGCGTCGTGACGCTTCAGGCTGACGGCGTGGATGTCTCCTCCCTCTCCGGTGCACAGTCCGTGACGGTCGAGGCCTCGGGTCGCAACTCGGATCCGCGCGCCGACGATGACGCGAGCGCGTCGGCACCGTTCACGGTTGTGGGCGGCGACGATCCGAACGAGGCCGTGGCCGGCGAGTGGACATCCGATGCGATCGGCTGGTGGTGGCGCAAGGCCGACGGCACCTACCCGGTCTCCGAGGCGCTGCGCATTAACGGCGAGGTCTACCGCTTTGACGCGCGCGGCTACATGGTGACCGGCTGGGCGAATCAGGGCGGTCAGTGGTTCTATTACGGCGCGTCCGGCGCTCAGGCATCGGGCTGGGCGAACGTGGGCGGCACCTGGTACTACCTGGATCCTGCGACGGGCGCGATGCGCACGGGCTGGCTGGAGCTGGATGGAGTGTGGTTCCGCCTGGACCCTGCGACGGGTGCGATGCGCACGGGCTGGCTGAAGGAAGGGTCGGCCTGGTACTACCTGCAGCCCTCGGGCGCGATGGCGACTGGCTGGGTGAAGGAGGACGCGTCCTGGTACTACCTGGATGAGACCGGCGTCATGGTAACGGGCGACCGCGTGATCGACGGAGTTGCATACTCCTTCGATTCGTCTGGCCGCATGCGGTAGCCGCCACCTCGGCACCCCGGGCAGGGCCACGCCCGGGGAGTGCCGACAGCGGCCTGGGAGGGGTCGCGCACGCGCGCGGCCCCTCCCGCTGTCACGGTCGAATTTTCTCCGGTGTTGCCCGATGTTAAGTGGTATGAATTGTCGGACATGTCAAACTCTAGGATGATGGTGATCACGTGTGCACGGTGTCGTGCGCGCGACACTCACAACCGAAATGAGGAACCATGCGCCGCAACGCTGCACGCATCGGGATCGTCGCCGCTCTCACCCTGTCGATGGGCGTCGCGACGGCGACAGCCCCACCAGCCCGAGCCGATGACCCAACCTCTCTGATTGCCCCCGCTCGAGCGAGCGCGGGCCTTATGAACTACGCGATTAACCTGAGCCCGGGTGCCGCTCCCGCCGACCTGGAACGCGCACTCGCCATGGTCCCCTCTGCGGGCGGTGTTGCCCTGGCCTCGTACCCGCAGATCGGCACGTTCTTCGCACAGAGTGAGTCGGCCTCGTTCGCTCCGGACATGGCCGAGGCATTGGCGGGGTCCGGGAACACGGTGCACTCGATTGGCCCGACCCGCGTGGCCGCCGTGCCCGAGGTGGAGCGTGTCAAGGCTCCCGCGCTCGGGGAGAAGCCCGACCCTGCGCCCGTTCCGGCACCCGAACCCACACCCGACCCAGCGCAGTCCGGGGACGGCACCGGCCAGAGCGGTGCGCAGTCGGGCGCGCAGTCTGGCGGTGTGCAGAGCGCTCGCGGACGGGCGCTGAGCGAGGCTGACGGGACCGAGGAGATCTCGAACTGGGGAGCCGCGGCCATGAGCGTGGCCGAGGCGGCGGGCGTGCCCGTCGCGCACGCGCCCGTGACCGTCGGCATCATCGATACGGGCATCGACGACATGCACCCGGACTTGGTCGGGCGCGTGGACCAGACGCGCTCCGTGTCGTGCGCGTCTAACGGCGTCGCCTCCCAGGAGTACGGGGGTTGGCGTGACGACTACTTCCACGGCACGCACGTCGCCGGCATTATCGCGGCGAACCACAACGGGATCGGCATCGACGGCGTTGCGCCGTATACGACCCTTGTGTCGATCAAGGCCGCCAACTCCGAGCAGCTCATCTACCCCGAATACGTGACGTGTGCATTCATGTGGGCGGCCAGCCACGGCGTGGACATCGTCAACAACTCGTACTCGATGGACCCGTGGATGTACTGGAGCTCGACCGACCCCGAGCAGGCCGCAGGCCTGGAGGCCGCGACCCGTGCCATCACCTACGCGCAGAGCAAGGGACTGGCCGTCATCGCCTCGGCCGGCAACGAGGGCGCGGACAATGATCATCCGACGACCGATTCCGGCTCGCCGACCGACATGGGCGCGCCCATCAAGGACCGTTCGGTCGCAGGATCCATCCGCGTTCCCGGCCAGGTGGCGGGGGTCAGCCAGGTGAGCGCTCTCACGCGCGTCGACGAGGAGACCAAGCCCGAGTGGACGACCCTCGCGCGCGCGGACTTCTCCAACTACGGCACCACCATTGACTTCGCGGCACCCGGCGACGGCATCTACTCCACCGTCCCAACCGCCCAGTACCCCAGCGGATACGCCAAGACGAGCGGCACCTCCATGGCGGCCCCGCACATCACGGGCATCGCCGCGCTCATCAAGGCCACGCACCCCGCGTTCACGGGAACCCAGATCATCGACCTCATGCGCAAGCAGGCGGCCATCGACTACACGCGCCTGGAGGTGCCCGCCGACGGCAAGGAATACCGCGGCTACGGCTTCATCAACGCGCTGACTACCATGCGCCGCGACCAGATGCAGCCGACCGTCACGACCCTCGAATACCGGATCGGCAAGGGTGAATGGAAGAGCCTCGACGGCGCGACCCTGCCCGCAGGCCCCGTCACCTTCTACGCGGCCGCCGCCTCGCCGATCAGCCACCTGCACATGGATGTGGCGTCCCTGACCGGCGTCGACCGCGACGGCTCCGGCAAATACGGCGACCCCGAGCTGAGCGTGTCCGCGGAGAACGTAGACCTCTCCTCCCTCCTGCCCGACGGCACGGACTCGGTTACCGCCCGCGTCCAAGTCAGCGCCGCAGGCATCAACTTCGACCGCCAAGCCGACGACGACACGGGCCGCGAAGCGACCTTCACGGTCTCGCGCGACCCCGCCGTCGTGCCCCAGCCCGCGCCCGACCCGGGCACCGGCGAAGCCCCCGCGCCCGGCGAAGCAACGGCCGGAATCACCGCCCCCGCGCGAGCCAACGAACAACTGCCCGCCAACTACGCGGTGAACCTCCCCGCGGGCACGGACAAGGCCACCTTCGAGCGAGCCGCAGCCCAAGCCTCGTTCAAGGGAGGACTGGTCCTGGCGCGCTACCCGCAGTTCTCCACCTTCTTCGTCCAATCCGCCTCCCCGACGTTCTCACCCGACCTGGGCGCGGCGCTCATCAAGGAAGGCATCAGCTACGACTCCATCGGCCCCACCCGCCAGGCACCCGTCGGCGGCAACGAGGCAGTGGTCCCCATCGACTACACGACCCGCGTGCGAGCCGATGCGGCGCTCGCGGCCGCGCCGAAGTCCGACGCCGTGCAGAGCAAGGGAACCCAGAGCGAGGACGAGGCCGGGGTGACGCCCGACCCGCAGACCTCCAACGGGTGGCACCTCCAAGCCCTGCACGCCCTTGAGGCCCAGGACGTCGACGTCATGCGCGCCCCCGTGACCGTGGGCATCATGGATCAGTCCGTCGACGACACCGTGCCGGACCTGGCCGGGCAGGTGGACCACGCCAAGTCCGTGGCCTGCAACGTCAACGGCATCCCCAACCAGGATCCGGCGGCGTGGCGCTGGGACGACGCGACACACGGCACGCACGTGGCCGGGTCGATTGCCGCCAAGCATGACGGCGTGGGCGTGGACGGCGTGAACCCGACGCTGCGCATCGCCGCGATTAATGTGGCGTCGCGTAACGGCGGCTACTTCTACCCCGAATACATTGCGTGCGGCTTCGTGTGGGCCGCCGAGCACGGCATTTCGGTGACGAACGGCTCCTACTACGTCAACCCGTGGAAGTACTGGATGCCGAATGATCCCGAGCAGGCCGCCGGCCTGGAAGCCGTCCAGCGTGCCGCCGACTACGCGACGTCGAAGGACGTCATTAACGTGGTGGCCGCAGGTAACTGGACGACGGACCTGGATAACCCGCCCGCGACCGACGACTCGTCGCCGGGCGACACGTGGGGCGCGTTCGAGCGTGGCGTGACGGGCGGCGTCTACATGCCGTCGATGATGCGCGGCACCCTCGCGATCTCCGCGCTGCAGCTGCCCGAGGGCGCGGACCTCGCCACGGGCGTGCTGGAGCCGACGTCCTGGTCGAACTGGGGTGCCACGACGATTGATTTCGCGGCACCCGGCGCGAAGATCTACGCGCCGCTGACGAGCTGGTACGGCAAGGCCTACGGGAACCTGTACGGCACGTCGCAGGCCTCGCCGCTGGCCGCGGCCGTCCTCGCGACGTTGCGCCAGGTGCATCCGGAGATGAGTGCTTCGGAGATTGTCGCTGTGGCGACGAAGCAGGCGTCCGCACCCGAGAACTGGTCGCGCCTGGCCGCGCCCGCGGAGGGCCGCGAGTACCGGGGCGCGGGCTTGCCCAACGCGCTCGATGCCGTGCTCAAGGATCAGACTGCTCCGGTGATTGGCGCGGTCGAGTATTCGACCGACGGGGTGGCGTGGAAGCCGCTGGCAGGGGAGACCCTCGCCGGGCGCGTCTCCGTGCGCGCCACCGTGACCGGGCCGGTGACTAGCGCTCGGCTGCTGCTCGGCGACCGCGAGATCGCGACCGGCGTCGGCGACGGCTCGTTCGATGGGACCGGCGTGACGATTCAGGCCGACGGCGTGGACGTCTCGCACCCGGCGGGCACGGGACGCTTCTCCGGCGCAGCCACGGTCACGGTCGAAGCCTCCGGGCGCAACTTCGATCCGCGCGCCGACGACGACGCGACCGCGCAGGTTCCCTTTACGGTCAGTACCGACCACGTGGGTCCCGACGAGGCCCGGGCTGGGCGCTGGGTGTCCGGCACCTTCGGCTGGTGGTGGCGCTACGAGGACGGGAACTACCCGACCTCCACGCAGCTGCGCATCGACGGGGCGATCTACCGCTTCAACGCGCGAGGATACATGGTGACCGGATGGGTGTACGAGGACGGTCAGTGGTACTACTACGGCGCGTCGGGCGGTCAGTCCGCCGGATGGGTTCGCGTGCACGGCACGTGGTACTACCTGGATCCCCTCACCGGCGCGATGGCGAGCGGCTGGACCAAGGTGCAGGGCACCTGGTACTACCTCTCCTCATCCGGCGCGATGCGCACCGGATGGGTGCGCGACGGGTCCGCGTGGTACTACCTGACCTCATCGGGTGCCCTGGCCACCGGCTGGCAGCGCGTGGGATCCTCCTGGTACTACCTGTCACCCGACGGCGGCGCGATGGCCACCGGGTGGCTGCGCGACGGTGATGCCTGGTACTACCTGACGTCCTCCGGCGTGATGACGACGGGTAGCCGATGGATCGACGGCACGCGCTACGCCTTCGATGGCGAGGGGAGGCTGATGCCATAGGCGTCTGTCTGGCCCGGCTCGCGTGGCTTCTCCTGCCTGCGCGGAGGTTGAGGCTGATCACGCGCTGTCGGGACTGACCTGCCTGAATCGGCTATTCCGGCTGATCCAGCGACAGGAGCTGTCGCGGCTCTTGCGGCGGTTGCTGCTCTTGAGGCTGCTGCGGCTGGGACGGGACGGGGCCGCGCACCATTCTGGTGCGCGGCCCCGCGTTGTTTCACGGGAATCATGCGTGAAACAAGTGGGTGAGGGCGGGGTGCGTTGCTGGAGAACCCTGCTCGATGCGTTGGGCGTGGGCGATGCATGGGACGTGAATGATGCTCTGCGCGTGGGCGACGCTCTAGACATTGCTTGTGATGGGCGCTCACTGTTGGTGTGCACTTGGGGTGCCGATGCCTCGCACGCGAACCCGCTTATCGGAGCCTGGGCCTCCTAATCCGTACGCGAACCCGCTTATCGGAGCCTGGGCCTCCTGATCCGCACGTAAACCCGCTTATCGGAGCCTGGGCGAGTCTGCCCACGTGCAGAACAGCGGGTTGACGTGCGGACAAGCGGGTTAGTGCTCCGGATAGCGGGTTCCCGTGCGTGAGCGAATCCGTTGCGGGATAGACCGCACGCTGACTTCGCGCTCAGGGACAGCGCCCACGGGAGGCGGAAGGCATCGCAGGCGGCACAAAAGGTGGGGACCGCGCACCCGAGACGTGCGCGGCCCCGCCAGCAAGAACCGCCCCGTAGAACGGTAAGAACCGCCCCACAGAACGGTTCCCAAAAAAGAAACTTATCGGCTATCCGCAGCGACGAACCCCGCTTCCTGCGGCGTCGTGCCGAGGCGCGCGGCGATGAGTTCCTTGTCTTCGTCGGACGCGAGGTCACGGACCCACGAGGTGTAGGTGGCCTCGTCGGCGTGGACCTCCTGGGTGAAGGGGTTGCGCCGCTTCGTGACGATGACCCGGACGTGCGCGACGAACATCCACACGTTCGCGATGAGCGCGGCCGCCGAGACGATGAGCAGCGCCCAGGGGTTGTGGGAGCTGCGGTGGGCGAACATCGAGTCGTGCATGAAGTGCGGGAAGGTGAGCACGACCGCTGACCAGAACGTGAGCGTGTACGCGCGGTACTGGATCCACGCGCCTCGGCCGAGCTTCATGAGCGCGGGGATCGTGCACGCCGCCAGCAGCGCCACGCCCGAGTACCATGCGCGGTCCGCCAGGCAGTTGTACACGTACGCGAAGTTCCACAGGTCGTAGGCGATGATCCACCCGATTGTCAGGTCGCCCCAGACGAGGGCACGCTCCTTGCCTGTGGACACAAAGATCCCGACCCAGCCGGAGATAGCCAGCAGGTTGAGGATCCCGGCGATGCCGTTCATGATGTTCCATGGCCCGCCCCACGTGACCATCCCCTGCGAGGGGTCCACCCCGTGAATCCCGTAGCACTGGAAGTCGCGCACCACGGCCTCGGCGATGTTCACCGCGAGGATGATGGGTGGGATGAGCAGGTACCAGCGGTTGTGCCGCAGCCTTGGGAATACTTGGAGGGCGACGAGGCAGAGGGAGCCCGCCAGCGCCGAGTACTGTTTCACGATGGGGAACCAGCCCGCCGAGGCCGTCCCTGCCGTCGAGTGCGGCCACCAGAAGATGGTCAGGGCGACCGGTATCGCCACGAAGAGCGCGATGACGACCCACATGTTGCGCTGTGCGAGCCACGCCGCGCCCGCGAGCAGCGCGATGACGACGAGGAGCATCGCGTAGTCCCACCACTGGCCGACCTCGAAGAAGAACAGCGTCGGGTAGTCCGGGGGAGTGATGCCGCCCATCAGCGTTGTTCCTTGCCCCAGTTCGGCAGGTAGCTGCGCTCCATCTTTTGGCGGATCTGTTCCTCCCAGGAGAAGACGGGCTCGCGCCAGCCGTCGAAGTAGGAGGCGTCGATTTCGGAGGCCCACGGGCTGTCTGCCCCGGTCGGCGGCCAGGAGGGGTCGTCGGTGATGGGCGGGCGGATTTCGGCGACGGCGGGGGCGGACCGGCCGTAGCGGAACCACTGGGTGTAGGTCTCCTCGAAGAGGGGAGTGTTGTCGTGGCGGCCGGCGGCCGTGCCCGAGTTGAAGAATCGCCCGCCGAGCATGCCGCGGATGAAGCGGCCCGTCAGGTGCTGCTTCTTTTTGAATTCGAGGACGCGCTTGACGTAGAGGTTTTGCAGGTGGGTCATGCATCCGCCGATGAATTCGATGTTGACCCAGTTCAGGGCTTTCATGGCGGGGGAGGCGGGTTCGTAGCCGATGCGCCAGTGGTTGATGAGGCGCGTACGCTCGCCCGACAGGGGCACCATGTAGAAGCACCAGGCGGCGGCGAAGTGCGACATGCCGGGGAAGCGGAACGCGTAGGATCCGGGGGCCTTGGGCGGGTTTTTCGTGTCGATCCACTGGACCATGTACTTGCCGGGTACGACGTCCGCCCACTCCATGGACATGCCGTGGAAGTCGAAGGCGGCGATGTCGCCGGGCATCATCGAGTCGGGTTGCTGGAACTCCTCCTGGATCTCGTAGGAGTTGAAGAAGGGGAGGCGTGCGAAGACTCGCTCGAGGAACTCCGAGGAGAAGGACCCGGACTTTTCCGCGCCGATCTGTTTGAAGAGCCGCCACACCGCGTAGGCGGGCGCGTCGATTGTGATCGCGTAGGTGGAGGAGTATCCGTTGTCGTAGTTCGCGTCGATCAGGTCGTCGCCCGGGTAACGCCAGGCTTGTTCCTCGGGCGTGGCTTTGCCGCTGAGCTGGCTGAAGGCGTACATGCCGCCCAGGAGCGCGGCGCTCCCCGCGAGAGCAGCGCAGCAGAGGGTGCGACGGGATCGGGCGTTACGGGTCATGGGTCCTCCTCCTTGAGGAATTGACGAGGGGCGCTTCCGCTGGTGCGGAGCATGGGGAACCCCGGTGCGTTGTGGGATTCGACGGCAAACCCCGCACACTAGGTTAGTGTTGGGGACTATGATAACCGACAACTATTAGCCCTGTTGTGCGTTCGAAGGAGAGTGCTGTGGACTCGCTTTTCCTCTGGGAGCTTGGAACTCCCAAGGTGTATCTCATCTGGCTGCTCGTGCTGGCAGGCCAAATCATCGTCGCGGAAATCAACAGGCGATGGAACTGGACGATTGTCGCCGTGTGGACCGTGGGCGGCATCGCCCTGATGCCCTACGCGTGGATCCACGGGACCCCGATGGTGGGGTGGTTCCCGTTCGGTAAGTACGCGATCATGATCCTCACCGCCACCATGACGGGCACGGTCCTGGTCTACGCGAAGCGCAACCCCGTCAAGGCTCACAAGTACGCGATCTGGTTGGGCGTTGCCCTGTGGATCGGCCTGGCCGTCAACATCATGGAGGCGAACATCCGCGACCTGACGATCTGGGCCAACGCCGACACCTACTACGCGTGCGGTGCCGACTGGCAGTGCCTCAAACAGGTCAACGACTCCCACACCATCGACATGATCACCGGCCTGCCCGAGGCACGCGGCGTCACCGCCGACCTCCACTCCCAGCAGTGGTACCAAGACGTCGCCGCCAACCTTGACACCCGCCACGTCGGCATCGACCCGGAGACGGGCTTCCGCACCATCGGCGGCTACTGGAACCTCCTGTCCGCCGCCGCCGGCCTGCTCAACATCATCACGATCACCGGCCTGGGCAAAATCATCGTCACCTCGCCCGGCAAGCGCTCCGTGCGCGGCCTCATCTGGGTGGACATGGTCTGGCCGTGGGTGATCGCCTACGACCTGTGGAACCACGCCTTCCTCTACAACTCGCTGGCCGACTACACGTGGTACTGCACGCTCGCCCTGCTCCTCGCCTGCACGATCCCCGCGTTCACTTGGGCGAAAGGCCAGTGGATCTGGTTCCGCTGCTTCACCCTGGTCTTCTGGATCTCCATGAACACGCTCCTGCCCGAAGTCCTGGTCCCGCCCTCCGACATCTTCAACTTCGCGACCATGGACCCGCGCGCCAACATCGCCTGCGCGGCCCTGGCGCTCGCGGCCAACGTCGCGCTGTTTGCCTACTGGCTGTACAAGATCGTTGTCTTCAAGCGCAATCCGATCACGGGCGTCCTGTACTGCGAGCTGGCCGAGTTCCGCACTATCGTGCGCGAGCACTGCGACGACCGGGACAAGTATTTCCTCGTCGACCGCATTCCCGAGACGCCCGCGCAGCTCGGCTTCGAGCCCGACTCGCCTACGCCGCCCGCCGATGGGTAACGCGCGTGGATGCCGTGGTGGCGGGGCGAGGATCGGCGTCACCCCACCAAGAGAGACGCGGGGTCGCGCTCGTAGGTACCGTTCGCGTTCTCACCACCACGAGGCCTCCCCGGGCGTTTTCGGGGAGGCCTCGGTTCGCGTGGGACGAGGCGATGCACGAATATGTGTCTAAATATTGAGCTTGTAAAACACTTAAATAGCTTGTATTTTCGAGAATTAAGTGCGTCATTTGTCTCAACTGTCAAACCTGTGGATCATGGTTACTGCATGGGCAACGATGCTCATGCGCAGTGACAAGTGAAAGTCGAGGAACCATGCGCCGCACAGTTGCACGCATTGGCCTCGTCGCGGCCCTCGCTCTGTCCATGAGCGTGGCTGCGGCGACCGCCCCGCCTGCCAGCGCCGACGATAACGTCGGCCTGGTCTCGTCCGCCCGATCCGCTGCGGGCCTCATGAACTACGCCATTAACCTTGACTCCAACGTGGGGGAGAGCGAGATGGCCAGCGCCGCCGACCTGATTTCAAGCGTCGGCGGCGTTCTTCTGACCAGCTACCCGCAGTTGGGCACCCTGTTTGCCCAAAGTGAGTCGGCCTCGTTCGCGCCCGATCTGGCCGCCGCCCTGGCGAAGGCCGGGGTGAGCGTTCACTCCATCGGCCCGACCCGCGTGGCCGCCGTGCCAGAGAACGAGCGTGCCGTGGGCGGGGCGACGCACACAGCCCCGGCAGCTGTTCCCGTCGCTGAGTCCGCCGTGGCTGAGTCCGCCGCGGACGGGCCGGTTGCAGACGTGCCCGACGTGCCTACCGTGACGATCCCGGACCCGAACAGCCGGGTCGGTTCGGCCCGCTCGAATTGGGGTGCCGAGGCCATGGATGCCCGGGGCGCTGCCGAGGTTGCCGTGACCCGCGCGCCCGTGACCGTCGGCGTCATCGACAGCGGCATCGACGACACGCAGCCCGACCTGGCGGGGCGGGTGGACACTGCCCGGTCCGTCTCGTGCGCTGTCAACGGCGTCCCGAACCAGGCTGAGGATGCCCGGAGGTTCAGCAGAGAGCACGGCACCCACGTCGCCGGTGTGATCGCCGCCAACCACAACGACATTGGTATTGACGGCATCGCGCCGGAGGCGACGCTCGTGTCCATCAAGGCGCTCAACGAGTCGGATCTGCTCTACCCCGAGGCCCTCGTGTGCGCCTACGAGTGGGCGACGACCCACCAGGTGGACATCGTCCACAACTCCTACCAGATGGACCCGTGGGTGTACTGGAACCCGACGAACCCCGAGCAGGCCGCCGCCCTTGAGGCCGCTGAGCGCGCGATTCATCGCGCCCAGTCAAACGGACTCGCGGTGATCGCGGGAGCGGGCGACCGCGGCGTCGACATCGACCACCCGACGACCGACAGCGACTCGCCGACGGACTCGACACCCATCCCGAATCGCTCCGTCGAGGGCGCGCGGATGGTCCCGGTGCAGGTCAGCGGCGTCGTGACCGTCAGCTCGGTCGGCATGGAGGACTGGAACGCGGAGCCGCTACGGGCGACGCTGATGCGCGCGGAGCGGTCGAACTACGGGGCGTCCGTTGACTTCGCCGCGCCGGGGGAGTGGATCTATTCGACCTACCCGAACGGGCGGATCCCGCAGATCTACGGATACACGTCGGGCACGTCAACGGCCGCCGCGCACGTGAGCGGCATCGCCGCGCTCGTCAAATCGGTGCACCCGACGCTGCCCGGCGCGCAGATCATCAGCATCATGCGCAAGCAGGCCGCCTACGAGTACGGGCGCTTGAAAGCCCCGAGTGACGGCGCGGAGTACCGAGGCTACGGTTTCCTCGACGCCCGCTCGGCGATGGTGTTCGATCAGGCGTCCCCGGTGATCCGCGCGGTCGAGTATCGCGTCGGTGACGGCGAATGGACCAGCCTGAGCGGTGCCGTGCTGCCCGCCGACGTCGTGCAGATGCGCGTCGAAGCGAGCGCGCCGGTCTCCTACATGAACCTCGACATTCCGGGTCTGACAGCAGTGTCCACCGACCGGGAGGATGGTTACTTCGCCGAACCCATGCTCCTGGAAGCCGACGAGATGGACCTGCGTCAGGTGATCCCCGACGGCCAGGAGTACGCGTCCCTCACGGCGGTGGTGTTTGCTGAGGGCCTCAACTACGACAGGTTTGCTGACGACGATGCGACCACCGAAACCACCTTCACGGTCGCCCGCGACCCGAACGCAGTGCCCGCGCCGCAACCTGCTCCCGACCCGGGGGAGGACCCGACCCCCGGCGAACCTATCGCCCCCGGCATCGTCTCGCCCGACCTGCCGACCCACCAGCTGCCCGCCAACTACGCTGTGAACCTCACTGCGGGAGCGGATGAGGCCACCCTCCAGCGTGCGGCCGCCAAGGCCTCGTCCCTGGGAGGACTGGTGCTCGCGCAGTACCCGGCCTTTGGGACGTTCTTCGTTCAGTCGGGTTCGCCCAGCTTCGCGTCCGACCTGGGCGCGGCGCTCTCCGACGCGGGCATCTCCTTCCACTCGGTGGGACCGACTCGCCAGGCACCGGTGCTCGGCAACGAGGCCGTCATGCCCGTCGGCACGGAGGGGACGCCGGTCGCTGGGGCCGCGATGGACGAGGCCGGGGCCGGGCCTGGTGCGGACTCGCCGGTGATCGTCGGCGGCGTCTTCCCCGATCCTCCCAGCGATAACCAATGGCATCTGAAGGCCGTCGGAGCGCTGGACGCGCAGGGCGTGGACGTCATGCGCGCACCCGTGACGGTTGGCGTCATGGCGGACGGCTTCGACCACATGATCACGGATCTGTATGGCCGCGTCGACTTCGATAAGTCCGTGTCCTGCAATGTCAACGGTATCCCGACCATCTCCTCGTGGACGTGGGGGTCAACGGACGCAACGCGCGGTACACAGATGACCGGGGCGATCGCGGGGCGGGGCATCTCCAGCGGCGTGCCCGGCGTGAACCCGACGCTGAGCGTCGCGGCGATCGACGTGCAGTCGCGCCAGACGGGCATGCACTACCCCGAGTACGTGGTGTGCGGCTTCGTGTGGGCCGCCGATCACGGGATTTCGGTGACTGCCAGCTCCTTCGCGGCGGATCCGTGGAAGTACTGGATGCCTCACGAACCCAACCAGGCGTCGGGGCGCGAAGCGATGCGGCGTGCCATCGACTACGCGGCGTCGAAGGACGTCATCAACGTGGTGGACGCGGGAAGCGGCGGTATCGACTTGGATAATCCGCCGAGCAAGGACTCGTCGTCGCCCACCGACGCGTGGGCACCCTACGAGCGTGACTCGTGGAGCGGCCTGACCATCCCGAGCATGATGGACAACGTCGTGCCCGTCTCCACGCTGCGCCTGGCGGACGGGCAGGACCCGGCGACGGGCACGCTCGAGCCCGCGCGGACGGCGAACTGGGGCAAACAGACGATTGCTTTCGCGGCTCCCGGCGAGAACGTGTACACGTCGCAGACGTGGGACTTTGGGGCGTCGGGCGGTGTTGTGAAGAATTCGTCGATGGCCGCTCCCGTGGCCGCGGGCGTGATCGCGACGCTGCGCCAGGTGCATCCGGAGATGGATTCTTCTCAGATCCTCGCGTTGGCGCGTAAGCAGGCGGGTGCGTCTGCGAATTGGTCTCGCCTGGCCGCGCCCGAGGGCGAGCGCGAGTACCGGGGTGCCGGCATGCCGAGAGCGCTGGACGCCGTCCTGAAGGACCAGGCGCGTCCCGTGGTCGGCGAGGTCGAGTACTCGACCGACGGCTCCACGTGGGCACCGCTGTCCGGGCTGAGTGTGTCCGGGCGCGTGTCCCTGCGCGTGACCGTGACCGGGCCGGTGACGTCGGCTCGGTTGCTCGTTGGCGGCCAGGAGGTCGCGACCGGGCAGGGGAGCGGCGAGTTCACTGGGCCTGGCGTGACCCTGCGGGTTGATGGTGTGGACGTGTCGCGGCCTGTGGCCGGGGGTCCTGCCGTCGTCGGTGACACGTCCGTGACCGTCGAAGCCTTCGGGCGCAACTCCGATTCGCGCGCTGACGACGACGTTGTTGCTCAGACGCCGTTCACGGTGGGGGCTGGCGGTTCTGGGGCTTCTGGCGTCGCCGAGGCCGGGGCCGGGCGCTGGGTTACCTCCGCCCGGGGCACGTGGTGGCGTTTTGATGACGGCACCTACCCGACGAACACGCGCTTGCGCATCGATGGGAAGGTGTACCGCTTCAACGCGCGCGGCTACGTGGTGACTGGCTGGTCCCGAGTGGACGGCCTGTGGTCTTATTTCGGGCGCGACGGTGCCCAGGCTTTTGGCTGGACGCGCATCCAGGGGGCCTGGTACTACCTGGATCATTCTTCGGGCGTCGTGCACAAGGGCTGGCTGAAGGACGGCGGACACTGGTACTACCTGTCTTCGTCGGGGGCCATGGTGACGGGCACCCACTGGATTGGCGGCACGCGCTACGAGTTCGACGCCCGGGGCCGCCTGCTGACGTGAGTGTCGGTGGTCTGACGCATTTCGGTTGACAGATTCCGGCTGAAACAAAACGGGGCCGCGCACGAAAACTCGTGCGCGGCCCCTTGCGTGTGCGGTGAGCGTTGTTCTCCCGTCGTTGTCAGAGGAGGCTCATGCAGCGGTGCTGCTCGAGACTGTCGTCTACGCTATTTGTATGAGCGAGCGTCTTCTTCGTGGAGTTCCCGTCAGTGATGAGCAGATTCAGACGTGGGCTGATGAGGCCGAGCGCGGGTACGACCTGGCGGACTTGCCTTCGCCGCGCCCGGGGCGCCCTCCAGCGGGGAAGGGGCCTGGCGACGCTGTGGCGGTGTACCTGGATGAACAGACGCTGAGGGACGCTCATGGAACCCACTGCCCCCGAGGGGATCGCGAGCCGTTCTGACGCTTTTGGCGCGGCGGTGCGAGAATTGCCCTATTGCCTCTAGGCTCATGCCAGTAGGCGTGAGCACTTCGGGTGCGAACGAGATTTACCAATGAGGCTGTTCCGTCTGTGTATGGGTACGCCCTGAACTCCCGCCCTCTCGATGACGAGGACGATCCCAGGTGGTGGCTCGTGGTGGGTATCGACCAGTCTGGGCATGTTCTCGAGCTGGTCGTATTGGTTTCGATGGTGGCGGAGCACTCCTCATTCATGCCATGAAGGCACGTGCCCAGTTCCGGGACGAACTCGTGTAGCTTGCGGGTTGCTACCCGCTGTGGCCGTGGGGATGGTCTACGAATTCTGGAACCAGGCGTCGCTGGAGGAGTCGGGGGCCGGTTCTCAATGCACCTTATGGTGCTCGGTGCTTTCTGGCAGAAGTCCAGTGGGCGGACGAAGAGTACCAGCTTGGTATGTCTTAATGCACCTTTTGGCGCTTGGTGCTTTCTGACCCTGACCTGGTGTTCTTTGACGACTACGACGACTAGTCTTAATGCACCTTTTGGCGCTCGGTGCTTTCTGACATCAGACGGCGAACACTTGGGACCCCCTGCTGGAGATGTCTTAATGCACCTTATGGCGCTCGGGCTTTCTGACCGTCCTCGTGTTCGCCGTGTGGCGTGACGGCGTGAAGTCTTAATGCGCCTTATGGCGCTCGGTGCTTTCTGACCTACACACGATGGAGGCCCCCGAAGGACCGCAGACGGCGGAGTCTTAATGCGCCTTATGGCGCTTGGTGCTTTTTGATGCGGATGACACCGTGTATGAGCTTGCCGACTTCCAGAAGTCTTAATGCACCTTATGGCGCTCGGTGCTTTCTGACCCCATTGGCGTTGACGTGCAGGCATTCGCTCAGGCGCAGTCTTAATGCACCTTTTGGCGCTTGGTGCTTTCTGACCATACGATCACCCACCGCAACCAACGCCACGAAAAGTCTTAATGCACCTTATGGCGCGCGGTGCTTTCTGACCATCGCCGTCAGTGCTGCTGGAGGTACTAGCTGCATCGTCTTAATGCACCTTTTGGCGCTCGGTGCTTTCTGACGATTACAAGCCTCCGATCGTTCTGCGAGCTGCCTGCCAGTCTTAATGCACCTTTTGGCGCTCGGTGCTTTCTGACTGCCCGGCGTGTCGCGCCCCTGCGATCAGGGGAAACGTTACGTCGGATCGCCAGTGGCCGAAAAACAACCCTCCGACCAGCAAGCACGAGGCCAGATTACCAGACTTTTCGTTGCGACTGCTCGCATCGCCGCGGAACGTCTGCGGGGCCGACGCTGTCCCGGAAATCGCCGCCACCGTCGGCGTACGCTCCTACATAACGCTTCACACTTGTAGAGTAACCGCAAGGTTGTTGAGTGGAAGGACAGACAATGACGACACCCGCCACGGCCTCGTCCCTGAGAGAAGCGATCAGCCCGATGCACTCACTCGCGTCAGACGCCGACTCCTCACAGCACACCCCGACCCCACCAGAGCGAACACCCCCACGCCGGGAAGCCTCACCGACGAACAACTCCGCGTCCTCGCCGCCCACGACTGGGCGCCGCCACGCATCGGCGCACTTGAGGCGAACACTCTCACGACGGCCGATCTCATCACTCGGGTGCTCCTGGCTGAATTGGTGCGCGAAGCCCTCGAACGCCGCCTCGGCGCGGAACGCCCCATGGCACCTACGACGACACGCGTGCAGGACACGACGCATTCAGCAGGGGAGTCGTCGACGACTATGACCACGGCAACCACCACCTCGCGCGAGCCGCCATCCGCGTCGCCGACCCGGGCCTCGTGACCTGTACGGGCCTTTCGACGCTGGACGTGCCCGACGTCGACGCGCCCATTATCGACGAACTCGCCCGGGCCTCGGCCCCCAACCCGATCGCGAGTGTGCTCGCCGACGCCGCTCTGCTCGATCTTGACAGGTACGCCACTGGGCGGGGCCTGCTCTACTCGCGCGTCGGAACCGCCCTCATGCTCGCGGCACCGAGCGAGCAGCGCCTGGCCGACGCCATCGACACCGTCGCCGCCGCGGCCATCAACGCGGGCGCGCGCCTCACCGACGTGACGACCCAGTACATTGACAAAGAGAAAGCGGCTCTTCTGAGTTGAGTGTGGGTGAGTGGGTGTTGGTCGGGGGTTGCGGGTAGAGGTCGAGGTCCCAGGTGATGAGCGGACTTCTACCCCCGCTGTCGTCAAGGGACCTCGGGCGGTGTCTCACCCTACCTGCTGCTGCTCTGTGTCGCTTGATCGTTGTGATCGGTGTGATCTGCTCGTCGGTTTGGAGGGCTTCCATCTGATGAGCGTGGCTCGCACCCCAGATGCTCTCGTGCTCGATGTTGAGTCGTGCAACCAGCTGGTTGGCTGCCCTGGTTGTGGGCTGAATCGCACAAGGCCACGGTCGCGTGGTGGTGGAGGTGATCGACGCGCCCTGGGCCGGGGTCCCGGCGCGGATCCGATGGCACAAACGCCGATGGATATGCCGCAAACACACCTGCCAGATCGCGACCTTCACTGAGCAGAACCACTCGGTGTGCGCCCCAGGGCGCGCCTGGGTGTGCGGGCGATCCGCTGGGCGATCCGACAGCTGCGCTTCGAGGGAGCCACCATTGCAGGATTGGCTCGACAACTCGCAACCACGTGGAATACCGTGTGGTCCCATATCAAGCCGTGCCTGCAAGCCGCATCTGATGACCCCGCCCGTTTCGCAGGCGTGCGGGTGCTGGGGGTTGACGAGCATGTGTGGCACCACCAAGACCGACACCACCGGGGCCCACGTGAGCTCACCGGCATCGTAGACCTGACACGCGGGAAGGAACATCCCACGGCAAGGTTGTTGGACCTGGTCCCAGGCAGGTCTGGCACCGCGTACAAGAACTGGCTAGAAGAGCGTGGCGAAGACTTCCGCTCCGGTATCCAGATCGCGACACTGGATCCCCTTCCAGGGACAGCAAGAACGCCATCGATGACCAGCTCCAAGACGCCACCAGCGTCCTCGATGCCTTTCACATCGTCAAGCTCGCTGGCGACGCCCCAGGTGAGGTGCGTCGCCACGTCCAGCAAGACACCCTGGGTCACCGCGGACGCAAGGGCGATCCCCTCTACCAAATCCGCAATCTCTTGCGCGCCTCGCGCCACAGGCTCACGAAGCGTCAACAAGAACGACTCCGCGCAGCCTTCACGGCAGATGAAGCACACAATTCGTGTTGAAGTCGCCTACCACTGCGCCAGCAAGTGCGCGACGTCTTCCACCAAGCCACACCCACCCGCCCAAGGCCAACGCCTGGCCGCTCGTCTCATCGAGCGCCTACCAACGTGTCCCATCCCCGAAATCGCTCGCCTGGGTCGAACCCTACGCAAGTGGAAGGACGCCTTCTTGGCCTACTTCGACACCGGCGGAGCCAGCAACGGGCCAACAGAAGCCATCAACGGAATCATCGAACTGGGAAGACGCACCGCCAGAGGCTACCGCAACCCCACCAACTACCAACTCCGAATGCTCCTCATCGCAGGAGGCCTAGACGCCTCCACCCACACTCAACTCTGAAGAGCCGCTTTACCGAGGTGCCTGCAGCGGTTCGCCTCCAGCTGTCTTAATGCACCTTATGGTGCTCGGTGCTTTCTGACGCGCGAACAGCCAAAAACTGCTAAGAAAAGGCGCGCACTGTCTTAATGCACCTTTTGGCGCTCGGTGCTTTCTGACGGAATCTTCATCCACGCCAACAAAGGCTCCCACGTTGGGTCTTAATGCATCTTTTGGCGCCCGCTGCTTTCTGATCAGACCGTTTCGCAGGCTACATCAAGCGCACCGCGAATCTGTCTTAATGCACCTTATGGTGCTCGGTGCTTTCTGACTGCCCGACGTGACCGTTGACGACGTCGATGGACAGAGGTCTTAATACACCTTATGGCGCTCGGTACTTTCTGACTTGGCTTCCAAATCAACGGCAAGCCCGTCTGGCCGGACATGTCTTGATGCACCTTATGGCGCTCGGTGCTTTCTGACACGGCACGTTCACCATCACCCGCGACAAGCTGATCGCTCTGTCTTAATGCACCTTATGGCGCTCGGTGCTTTCTGACTGTCCCCTTCGAGATGCTCCAACAGGTCGACTTCGCGTCTTAATGCACCTTATGGCGCTCGGTGCTTTCTGACACTCGTGCAGCCTCGCCTCGGGAGCGTGTCCTCCGAGTCTTAATGCACCTTATGGCGCTCGGTGCTTTCTGACCGGAAGTTCGTTGGTTTCAAGGCTGACTTCTCCAAGCCGTCTTAATACACCTTATGGTGCTCGGTGCTTTCTGACAGAGGATCGGATGACCTAGCGGGAGCGTAGGCTCTGTCTTAATGCACCTTATGGCGCTTGGTGCTTTCTGACCCTGATTGCAGCCGTGAACCCAACGTTCGCTACCGTACTGTCTTAATGCACCTTATGGCGCTCGGTGCTTTCTGACTACAAGCGTAAGGTACTTGAACGCGATGAGCTGAGTCTTAATGCACCTTATGGCGCTCGGTGCTTTCTGACTCCACCAGGACCCCTTCGTCATGACGGTCCTCTGCGGCCTGTCTTAATGCACCTTATGGCGCTCGGTGCTTTCTGACGGCTAGCAATGAAGTGTTTATTCACCACGTGAAGGTCTTAATGCACCTTATGGCGCTCGGTGCTTTCTGACTGCCCGGCGTGTCGCGCCCCCTGTGACCAGGGGAAACGCTATGTCGGATCGCCAGTGGCCGAAAAAGCACCCCTCCGACCAGCAAGCACAGGGTCAGAATATCAGACTTTTCATTGCGATTACTCGCATCGCCACGGACCGCCTGCGGGGCCGGTGTTGCCCCGGAAATCGTCTCCCTTATCGGCGTGTCGCCAGGCCACAACACCCCGTACTTGTAGAGTAACTACAAGTGTGTTGAGTGGAAGGACAGACAATGACGATACCTGCCACGGCCTCGTCTCTGAGAGAAGCGACCAACCCCGAGGCCCTCACTCGCGCCAGACGCCGACTCCTCACCGCGAGTCCTGACCCCACCGGTCCAAACGCCGTGACACAAGGAAGCCTCACTGACGAGCAGCTCCGCGATCTTGCCGCGAGCGACTGGGTGCCGCCACGCATCGACGCACTCGACGGGAACATCATTGCAACAGCGGACCCCATCACTCGGGCGCTCCTGGCCGAATCGGTGCGCGAAACCCTCGAACGGCGACTCACCGCAGAACGCCCCCACGGCACCTACGACGACACGCGCGCAGGACGCGACGCCTTCAGTAGAGGAGTCGTCGAGGACTACGACCATGGCAACCACCACCTGGCGCGAGCCACTATCCGCCCAGCCGACCCGGGCCTCGTGACCCGTGCGGGACTCGCGGCACTGGGCCTGCCCGACACCGACGCCACCATTATCGACGAACTTGCCCAGGCCTCGGACCCCAACCCGCTCACGTGTGTCCTTGCCGACGCAGCCCTGCTCGACCTTGACAGATACACCACCGGGGCAGGCCTGCTCTACTCGCGCGTCGGAACCACCCTCATGCTCGCGGCACCAAGCGAGCAGCGCTTGGCCGATACCATCGATGCCGTCGCCGCTGCGGCCACCAACGCGGGTGCGCGCGTCACCGACCTGACGACCCAGCACATCGACGAGGAGAAATCGCTCGCGAGCGTCGGCATCGACCCGTGGACCACCCGGCCAAGCGACGAACCCACAGGCCAGGCCGACCGCATCCTCTACGTTGGCCGCGACGGCGCACGCGTCCACGTCAAAGCGGGCTGCGTCCTCGTCGACGCGCCCGGCTCGCTGCCTGCCACCTCCGTGCCGAAAAACAGCGTCACGCGCATCGTCCTGTCCGGAAACGTCGGCCTGTCCGCGGGCGCGCGCTCGTGGGCGATGCGCAGCGGCGTCGACGTCGTGTGCCTGTCGCGGCGAGGCTCCTACCAAGGCACCCTCATCGGCTCGAACAGGGGAACGCACGCCAGTCGACTCCTCGCGCAAGTCGCCCTCACCGGCGACCATGAGCGGCGCGTCCGCCTGGCTGCCAGCCTCATCGGCGCGAAAATCCGCGGCCAAATCCACGTCCTCACACGCATCGCCCGACGTGACGAAGCCATGCACGTCGCCGACACGACCGCGCACATGCACGCGTGGCGTCGCTCGCTCACGGATGCGCGCACCCTCGACGAAGTCATGGGCATCGAAGGCGCGTGTTCCAACGCCTACTTCGACGCGATCGCCGGGTGTGTGCCCGCCGACATCACCTTCAATGGGCGGAGCCGACGCCCACCCCGCGACCTGCCAAACGCCGCCCTGTCCTACGGGTACGCGATCCTCCTGTCCGAATGCGTCGGCGCGCTGCACGCCGCCGGACTCGAGCCGTCACTCGGCATCGCGCACGCGCCTACCGACAAACGCCCCAGCCTGGCGCTGGACCTCATGGAACAATTCCGCCCACTCCTGGTGGACCAAACCGTCATGGCGCTCCTGCGCACACGCAAACTCCGGCCCGAACACGGCGTCGTCGAGGCCGAGGCCGGGGGAGTGTGGCTGGGAGCCGACGGCAAGAAAATTCTCGTCGACGCGTACGAGGCCGCCTGCCAGCGATCCGTCACCGGAGCCCTCCCCGGATACTCGGGATCGTGGCGCAGGCACATCGCCCACTCCGCGCAGATGCTGGCGCGCGCCATCGCCGAACCCGACTACCAGTGGAGCGGGGTTGCCTGGCGATGATCTACATCATCGCCTACGACATCGCTGACAATAAGCGACGGCTCCGCGTCGCCAAAACACTGGAATCCTGGGGCTACCGCATCCAAGAATCCGTATTCCAGCTCCGCCTTGATAGCGCCACGCTGGCGCGCGTGCGTTCTCGGCTTGCCGCCCTCATCTCCGACGCCGACGACGTCATCCACATCTACCCCATCTGCTCATCCTGCGCCGACCACGCCGACATACTCGGCGCGGCCATAGCGCTGGACGATGTGGGGTTGTGCCGGGGAGTGTGGTGAGGGGTTAGCGGCCCTATTTCTTATGTGGATCTGGGAGTTGGATAGGCTGGTCACTGGTTGGACCCCAGAGGGGGCCGGGTTCGATGCCAGAACCATCAAGTGGGAGGCCAGTGCGCCAATCCGTCCTGTTATTCGCCTTGTTTTCCTCAAGGTTGAGATGGCGCACTTCAAGCTTGTCGCCATAGCCGAAGCATGAACGTTGAAAAGACTCAACCCAAGGAGTAGTCAGGTACTCTATGGGAACCTGAAATTCGGAGGGGTCTGAATTTGAGGTGACCGTGCCCAGGCATCCCGTCAACTGAGCATAGGATGCGCACAGAGAGGAGGTTGCGTCGCTTCCGTCATTATTGGTCTTGCAAGCGCGGAAGCCATTAGGGGAAAGGTCAACTTGGACGACACCGAGGCCAAGTGGCTTTCCCATGCCGAGACGTAGATAACCAACCCGTTCTGATGGGGTTCTACTCATGTGCTGTCGAGGCCAGGTCTGAGGAACAAGATTCGATGAATCCAGAATCCAAAGGAGGCATGAGAGCTCAAAATGAGTTAGTGCCTCAAAATGAATGGTTGCTTCGAACTGTGTGCCCGCTTTGACGTATGACTTCACCTCGGATGTAACCTTGTCGGTGTCGCTCTGTGTTTTGAGTGCCTTCTCGGGGAATCCGCTCTCTTTGTCAATCAATTCCCATGCGTTTCGGTCGATGGGGTAAGTAGTGGCCCCGAGCGCCTGTTCAGGCTCGGTTGAGAAATACTGACTTCGCTTAACCTTCTTTCCAAATGAGTTGATGTTCGAGCCGTCAATACGTGTTAAGAACCGCCGAGCAGAGGAAGGGCGAGGATTTAAGAGTGGTCTCAACCTCAGTGAAGATACCCCTTGTCCCGCACCGTCGGAGTAACGAACATCAGTCACTGAGATTCGTCCCTGAAATGAAGAGGCGGGCTCTCTGCTGCGGTCAGGGTTTGATGTGGTTTTGTCGATGTGTGCTACGTAGCCAAACAAGCGATCGGCTGGAGATAGTTCGCAGAAATGCTCGGCAGGGGCTATGTGAGATCGCCTTGCAACTGCCAGCGGAGACATTGTGTAAGCGTTGCGTCCGACGGAAATAGGTACTAGTGTATCTACTACCATTTTGCCTATTGGGTTCTCTGACAGAAGTGAGTAAGCAAAGAAACTGTCAGTTTTCTTAGTGAGTATCTCTTCGTATTGGCGAATGTAGATGTTTGGGGTGCTTCCCGTTTCGCTATCCCAGTTTTGTGAATAGCTCGCGAGTACTTGGAAATATTTCTCGATGGGAGATGGATGGCTGTCGGTTCCTTCGGGGATAGACGCCATTTTGTTAGGTCCGCCGCGCTCTATGAAGAAAACGCGTTCCGCCATTTTTTTGCCGAAGGTGCTAGCACCCTTTTCAAGGTCGTCCGGGTCCGTGGTGATATAAACATATCCTCCCTGTTTGATTAGTGTCTCATTTAAGTCCTCCCCGGTGAGTATGTTCTCGTCAAACAGCGGAACGCGCTCCTGTGGTTCAGTGTTAGTGTAGAGGGCATAGATGAACCAGTATGCGTATGTGCCATTGTCGACTAGCTTTGCGTCGAACTCTACTCGACGGTACCGTTTACCTTGGGTTGGACGAATTAGTGCTAATAAGCGTTTGTTGTTCATTCTTGGAGCGAACTTTGTATTACTTCCTTGTCTTGTTCGAAGTGTCGCAGCCATCATGACGGGAATTGGTCGACTGTTGTTATTTCTTTTAACTGATGGCAGTCTGTCGTGGGTTCCGGTAAGCAAAACCGCTGTTCTCTTATTAGGTTGCACGAGTGTGGGGACGAGATTTTGGCATTCTGCGGGATCCATACGATATGTGAGGGGTTCTGAGTAGTCTCCGAATACCCGTAGGCGGGACGATGTCACCCTTTCATAGGCGTTAGACAGCATGCCCTTCACCATCGTTGCGGGTAAAATGGGAATCGTATCTGTCGCTTTCCCCTTGTCCTTGGCCGTCTTTGTTGGAACCGAGATTGCACCTGTATCTTCGTCTACATTTCCGTAAACGAGTGGTGTTTTTGCTGTAATGGAAAACCTTATGGATCCGCTCCAAGTGTGAGCTGGAAAGTGGTCTAGTGATGCTGGTTCTCGATCGTTGAGTTCCGGGTAGTTTTTGAGCGTATTGTTGGTTCGTAGAACAGGAATCCTATTTGCCGCTGCGTGAATCTTAGGCATTGTATTTCCACTCTCCCGTGAATAGCTGGTCGACCACGACCGTGTTTCCGTACTTATCTTCTTCTTGGATGAACTCGACTGCCGTCATCGGCTTTGTGGTGACGTGTTGCCCGTCCTGTTCTGTCCGACCAGAGGTGGGTTCCGAGGCAGAATCCGTATCGCCACTGCCAGAAGACTCGTGCTGCACATAGCTCACCTTGTGGGCCCATCCACTCACACAGGGCTTTCCTGACTCCGATCCTTCGGACGATTCCTCGGCTGTGCTGGCGGTGAGCGTCAGCTCAACGGCGCCAACGCCGTGCGCCCATCGGAACTCGTGAGCGAGTGTGGAGTCTGTGTCGGCATCGTCGATGACCTGCCACAAACGTATCTCATATGTGCCTGAGTCATCGAAGCGTGCGGACTTCACATCCGGTACTTGACGCGTGCCGTTTGTTGCCCACACAATTCCGGCTATCTTGCCGTCCTTAAATTTATGAGCCAGTAGCGTTGGCAGCTCCACGGCACGGTGTATCTTGTGCTCGGTCACCTCCAGGCGGCAAGGGACAGTGGTAGAGGTGTGTTCGTCATTCTTAATTTCTTCGTCACTCATCTGCTTTCACGTCCTTATGCGTCGAGGCCTCACATGCTTCGGTATTGGATTCTGGGAGGTAATCAGCCCACCCCGTGTATGATCGGCTATCGCCCGGTTTACGATGCAGATACGCGAGGATTGTGTGTGCGGCGCTAGGGACCGCGTTATCTCCGTCGCCTTGTCTGGTTGGCCATAGCTGTTCGTTGTCAGGAGGAACGATGACCGCGCCATCGGCGCTAGACACGTTGAGGCTCGTTACCTCAACTTGGCCGTGGCCTCGGGTTGTCCTGCCTCCGAGGGGAAGTGTGCCCGCGCTGAGTTCCGCTAGGGCAATACATAGGAGACACCAGGACGCTCGGGCGAAGGGTAAGCACTCATCGAGTGATAGGCCGCCGATACCCGATTCAGTCTTCACATTCTGAAGAAGACGTGCGGTGTCAACCTCGATTACGATGTCGTTCCACGTGGCATGTGGATAGGTCACCTCTTTGAACAGCAGCCCCTCGACGACTCCTCCTGTCCACCGGTCGATTGCATTATGTGTGACTGTGACTGACGGTCCGGTATCCTTCGTCGTACAGTCTCGGACTCGAACTGCCCCACGGTATTCGGTGGTACCGAACATGTAACGCACGAGCCGTGGCTCTTTGGCCAGTTGCTCGTGAATATCGATAGGTACCTGGTTGCCATCGCTATCTGCCTGAGTGAAGCTCTCGACCGGTGATGGGGGATTGTCGGCATACAGTACGGTCCGAGCGATCCGCGAGCACCTGGAGCGCAGTGCACCGCGAATTGAGGTACCGGGGATCAACAGGGGAGCTGCACTGTCTGTCGTGCTTTTGCCAGCAGTCTTAACCCTCAGGGGATGTTGGGTATTTCCGTCATCTGACTGAGGGTCGTGTACGAACACACCGGTTGGCGAGTTCCAGCTGATCCGCACCTGCGTCGGTCGAATACGTTGAGCTGCAGAGCTCTCTTGATCGCCATCGGATTCTGACCCCACCCACTTCCGAATCAGATTGATTGCAGTGTGCTCTGTCGATGCCACCTCCGGGCACTTCTCGCCGAAGGCAGAGATTACACTCGTCAGAATATTTCGTGCAAAGTCCGTACGAGCCTCGTACACCTCGTGAGAATCTTCGGGGTGATCGGGCACCTCGAAGGGAATCTCAACTTGTGACGTAGTGTCTGGCAATCCGATGAACGATACTCGGGAGACCTCGATGAAGCCAAGGCCCCCGCCTGTCCCTCCGCCAAGAGGGAGGACTCCCTCGCAGAGGTCGGTGACGGCCATGGTCAGGAGAAGGATAGCTGCTTGCAGGCGGATCTTGAAACCTGGAAGCTCATAATCCTTGTCTGATGATGAGGGGTCTGGAAGCACGAAACCGCCAGGGTCCTGGCGAATATTGCGGCAGAGTTGGGCGTGGTCAATGTCGATCTGAATCGAATCCCATGTGACGTGCGGATACAGCAGCTCCGAATACAACGCCCCGTGGGCAGCGCTTCCGGTGACTCGATCGATTGCGTTGCGTGTGAGCTTAAGAGGCTCTTCTTCTGATATCCGCCCTTCGCAGTCATGGACGCGGACCGCTCCCCGGTACTCGGTTGTCCCGAACAAGTAGCGCACGAGGATCGGATCTGCGGCGAGCTGTTTGTGCACGTCCTCCGCCATCGTGAGTTCGTCAGAACCTTCGCCGTCGCTGACGATGCTGCGAGCGATGCGAGAACAGTGAGACCGCAACGCCCCGCGGATCGACGTGCCCGGAAGCAGCAGCGAGGCCTTGTCCTCATGCGCGACTTTCGGATAAGTAGCATCCCCGTGATCGGCGCGATGGGTGTCATTGAGGTGCCAGTTGCGCAGTGGCGCTGCGGGTACCGTGTCTTCTTCCGGGGATTTGATGCCGTCGGGTTTGTTCATTCCGACGAATAACCCCGACGGAGCTTTCCACTCAATCTCGAGAGAAGTGGATGCCGATAGAAAGCTCGAACTCGAGGCAGCTTCTTCGAGCGGTTTAGGCCGGGGCGGGTTGAGCAGCTGATCGAGGGGATCCGTCGGTTTTCCCGGTTTAGCGACCGGTGCGGGGATAGCTACTTGCGCGCGACGAACTTCGTCGTGGCCCAATTCGATACGTCCCCACCCAGCCCCTGTCCTGCCGCCGAGGCTGATGAGTTTGCTGTGGATGAGTGTGACGACCGCATCCAGGGCCTTTTCAACGAGGGTAGGGCTTGCAGGCGGAGTCCCCTTTGGCTCCTCGCTCTGTTTCGTGGACTCTGTTTCCCCACGATTTGCGGGAGCCTGGTCTTGTGTCTCGGCGCTGACTCGGATCTCGAAAGTCGTGTCCACGGGCAGGTACTCGTATGCGAAAAGTGCGCCGTCTGCGGCCCCGCCTGTGGCGCGGTCAATGGCTGTGCTCATACGGTGGGGGAGGTCACCGCTAGCGCGGTCCCACACCACTGCGTGGTGGAAGGTAAGAGCACTGGCCCGCAGCGGGAGAGATTCGTCGGTTCCATCCCCACGTTGCTTTTTGCGAGTACCGACATCCCGACGCATCTCACCGCCCCACAGGCTCTTGAGGTCTTCCTCGACGAAGTCAAGCTCATTCATGTGTTCTTCGAACGCGGCGCGAATGGCTCCCTTGATGGAGCGACCCGGTAGAATCGCCTCGCCCAGCCCATTGCGCACGAAAGCATTCGGCTGTACGGTTCGGCCGTCCTCGTCGGTCATGGGGCGCACAGGTGCCTCATCGACGCCGCCGGAGTGCAGCGCGGAGACGACGCGCACGGGGATCGTCAATTCGTAGCGGTAAATGGTCATGAGGCAGCCTCCGTTGGTGCTGTAAAGCTCTTACTCCTGGTCTTGAACAAGGGCAGCGTCGCTTTCGCCAGGATGGGGGAGTCCACGAGGAAGCGTCCGTATCCCTGGGGCGTCAGCTCACCGACGCCGATATGTCCGAGTGCCTTGAACGACCCCAGATCATCCGGGGAGATACGCACTTGGACTACTGAACCCGCTTGGATCGCCAGCCGCGTGGCGCGAGGCGCGTTATCTCGCGGCGACCACGAGTCCACGCGCCGGTGCCGGATCGCAGTCAGAATCCGTTTGCGATTCTTGTTGTTCGAGTCCTGATCGGGGCGTGAATGAGGCTCGCCGTCAGTGCTCTCATGAACGACCGTGACCGGAACGTTGGCCCGCCTGAAGGCAAGCTCCAGATCCTCAACGCTCCCGCCTGGTCCCAGAGCGCTCGACCGTGCGAGCACGTCGGACGTGAACCACAGAGACACGACCTCGGTGGATTCAGAGGACGAGGCCGGGGTTCCCTCATCGGTTACCGGACCCTCTACCGGGGGCGGGGTGCTTCCCACCTCGGTGAAGGTGCTACCCACAGTGCAGCGGGCGCGTCCGAATGTGCCTGTGAGCTTGCGGGATCCGAGGAAGGCTGACTGCTCAGCAATGCCGAGGTCGAGCGTCAGAGGTGAGTCTGCGGAAATAGCATCGGTGCCGCGAAGCTCACTCAGTAGTCGTTCCGACACGACAATCGAGGCACGCAGCTTCAACCCGGCGGGCAGGGCGCGCACGAGGAACAGCTGCCCATCTTTCGCTGCACCCGTCTCCGAACTGATCGCCGTCGACTGCCGACCAATCAGCGAGGGCTTCCCGATCCAACCCGTGGCGGGAACGCCGCTCGAGTCAACGAAGATATAGCAGCCGCGCGTGGGGATCGTGTTCTCACCGCACTCTTGATCGTCAATGGGAATATGCCTGTTGAAGAGCGTGCGGGGTTCTTCATCGTCTTGTTTGTCCTTGGGTTTGTCCTCGCGAACCTTCTCATTCTCCAGAACAAAAGGAACGGGCAAACCAGGAGTTTTCTCGTAAACCGGAAGTGCATCGCTGATACGTAGGTCACCGCTGATAATAGCGGATTTCACGAGGTCACTGCCCCCCTGATACTTCTTGCGCAGGAGGTTGTGCAGCCACGGGACCAACACGGTTCCACGCAGGAAGTCCAACGACCGCACCTCGTTCGAGAAGGGAACCTCGTAGGAGACAACCGGAGAATCAAGAACGATGTCGAGGGCCGTTTCGTACCAGGTCGTGTCACCGGACTCCGACTGCTGAAGGCTGGGCATTGCGATGTTTTGGGGGCTGTCCTTCGGAAGAGCCTTTGGCAGGTCTGGGATCTGCTTCAAGCTCTTCTGAGCGCGGCACCGCAGTCGATTTGCGACGGTCTTGACGTCTTCCGACGAGTATGTGGGGCTGTCGTTATCTTGGTTCGCCAGGATTCGTTTAAGCGCGTCGGCGGCTTTCGCATCCTGTAGGCCGATTTCCACGTAGTCCTTGTCGCTGACCGCCACCGTGCACTCGCCGTCGCCTCCGCTGCGGCCTGAGCCGATGCCTCGGACCATGAGGCCCGCAACCCCCAGGAGGAAGTGCGCCGCCTTGAGCTTCTCCGGATCGGAGATCTCAGCCCCGGCCTCGTCGATGAGGGTGAACGTGCCCGTGAGGACGCCGGGCGCCGCCCGCTCCGTAAAGCGCAGGAACTGGTCACGCGCCGTCCCCGTGGTTGGGTCGATGGACAGGGATACCGTGTCGTGGACCGGGATCGCCGAGGCCGAGGCCGGGGCCGCGTCCGAGAAGATCACGTGGCGCGGGTGGGGGTCAGAGCCTTGCTTGCCGTCGGGGTTCTGGCCGAAGAGCCACAGGGCGAAGCCGGTCCACTTCCCCTCTTCCGCCCCATCGAGGGCCCTCGCCGCCAGCATCGCCTGCTCGCGCAGGACACCCGTGATGACCGTGCCGCGCACGACCGGTTTGTCGCCGGAACGCTCAATTTTTGAGTGTGTGCGTCCCGCGTGGCCTACGCCCGTGGACACGCCCCAGTCGGACGTGAACACGATAGTCATGTGGCCGCTCGCGGTAGGAGAAGTGGTAGGTGAATCGGTGGTCACTTGGCACCTCCTTCGGTGGAATCGTCTGCTGTTTCCTGGAAGCCAGCGCCGTCGGTGCCCTGGCCGATTCGAGAAGCGAGGTACCCGTCAGGCAAGTTCTCAGACAGGTCGATGAGGTCCAGGAGCCACTTGATCTGCTCGAGGGCCTCGCCAGCCTCATCGGAACTCGACGAATGAGGCGGGAGTAGCTTCAACTGTTTGGCGAGGCGTCCAGCACTGGGGGCATTCTGTAGCGCGTAGTCCCACTCTGTTGCAGCCTTCTCTCCCTCTCCTTCCGCGAGGAGCTTCACGATGCGGTTCGCGCGGGCACGCGGGAACGGGTCGCCGGTGGTCTGCGTGGGGTTGTCTGGTTTCTTGCCATCGAAGACTGCGACCGTGCGGAGAATTTCTTTCCACTGATCCCGTGTCTGCAGACTCTTCGCAGTGGACGAGGTCGTGGTGGCTTCCCCGATTCGCTCCGGCGCGTAGTGGCCGACCAGGAAGGGACGCTGCGTGCGGCCCTTGTACTCGGCCAACGTCTCCTCCGGGTCGAGCACCGTCGCGTCGCGCAGGACGTGGAAGTCGATCGTCGAACAGGGAGCCTCATCCTTCTTCTTGCCGAGCTTCTTCCCGCGCGAGACCAAGCCCTCCGCCAAGTCGTAGGCGATGTGGAACGGGAAGTTACGACCCACAATGGCCACGCCTGCCGAGGCCGTGAGAGGGCCCTGTTTCGGCGCGTTGGCGATAACTGCGAGCTTGCTAAGGAGTTCGTCCTCGCCGGTCAGCTGCTCATAGTGACGAACGTATGATTCCGCGAACGGGATCGCGAACTGTCCTTCCACATAGACAGTGAGGTCGTCGCCTCCGACAAGTACGGGGACCACTGGAGGAGCTGATCGTCCATGCGCGTAATCCTCCAGGTCCTTCCAAGCCGAGGCCACCGCCGCTTTGACGACCCCGTCGAGGCGGTAGTTCACTTCCATGACGAACCACTGGAAATCAGAGGGTGTACTGTCATCGGGGCGGACACGAGGAGGTTTCTCGCCGCACGGGTTTAGTTTTCTCGGATACGGTGGTTCAGCGAGCTTGTCGAGCGTGTTTTTCGTCTTTTTGAATGCCTTACCAAGATCACGCATGATCGCGCCCACGCCATTACCGTCAACATGGACTACACCAACTGAGGACAGAAGAGGAGGAGTGGGGTCCTGGTCTAGATCTGATCCCTGGGACGCGTCGCCTTCTTGGATTATTTCCTGCTCGCCGAGTGCTGTCTCCTGAAAGGCTGCTTCCAAACGGGTTGGATCGCGATAAAGATCGGCCATGGAAGTCTTCAAATGACCAGCGATGTCGTCGAGCTGTTTGAAACGCGCAGGCAACGCCCACGCGCGCTTGACGCGAGCGGGAAGCGACAGCTTGTGCTCGGGTTTTGCGTCTTCCTCCGTAGCCGTGTACAGGATCGAGTTGAAATCAAAGGAAACAGTAGGCTGCGAGCCTTCGGTGTTTTCTACCTTCTTCTGTTCCTTGAGCTTTGCGCGACCCTCGTATGATTCCTTAACTCCGACTGCACGCGCCGTCTTGTAGATCCTATTCGTCTCTGGCTCTGTTAAGGGTACGACAGCTGGGAGTGCGGATTCGTCGGCCCGTTCCAGGAACGGGAACTGCGGGAAGCGCGCCGCCGCCGGACGGCGGTTCAGCGAGTAGTCCAAGAACACGCGATCAAGCTCTTGTAGGTCGTCCGCATCTACCGTGTTGGATGACGCCTTGACGAAGACACCCGTGACGTCGAGGCCCGGGGCGTCGGTGAGGGCTCGGAGGGTGACCTTCCTGATCAGCTCCTTGGCCTTCTTCTTTGGCTCGTCTCCGTGTCCAGTGAATCGGACGATCACCTTGCCGGACGAGTCGGAGACCCAGAAGGAGTTCGGAACGGTGAGGGGCTTCTGCTTGAGGATCTCTTGCGCTTCTTCCTTCACCCAATGGGACAGCAGCGTGATCTCAAAGGAAGCGCCGATCTGCTCGCGCAGGCGAGGCGACGAAAAGATGAAGGGTTGATTACTGTTCGTCTGCAGCATAACGAGGTAACTTGTCATGGTCGGTTCCTCCCTACTCGCCATTGCGTGGGGGAAGTGTTGTCAGGAGTGAATGAATGTCGCTCACGATTCGACCGCTGAAATTAACGAGAACTGAAAACGGGCGATTATTAATCTCAGCCTTAGTGTCATCGTGTAACCAGCCATCCGTGTAGACGATGAGCGCTTGTTGTGGAGTTAGTGTGGCTTTCAAGGCGGTGACTTGATCGTGCGCTTCTTTCTCCCACTTCGACATTTCCTTCGAATCGCTCGTTTGATTAGGGCTGTTTGAATTTTGCTCACTTTTCTTTGTGGGTTCTTCTTCGCTCTGCTTTGTTGGCTCTTTTTCAATGCAGAGAATTGCTATGTCGGCCTCGTAGGCGGCGATAGTTGAGTCCATGTAGTTTTCGGACTTGATGAGGTTGGAAATCTGGAGGGCATCTCTGATTGTCTTAATAGAATCTGAGTCCCCCTCAAAATATATCTTTCTATTGGTTAATCCGTATCCGATTCGATCGTTGTATCTATCGAGAATATTGTTAGATATTGCTATTGCCGCACAGCTCAAAATTACTGAACCAATTAAGGTGCAGCTAAGAGGATATAGAAAAGTCTGTGTTAGGTCCGTCCAGCGTCTGTCGTCAGAAATGTTTACGCAATTAAATGCCCACAGAACGATAAGCAATGCGACGGAGAAGATGCTTGCGTTAATCAGCCAGTGTTTTTGTTTCATAATGGTTCTGTTCCTCAAATGTGGTTGTCTTACGCGGCCACAGCGTCTATGACGCCCATGCCGAAGCTCGTGTGTGAGCCGACGTTCGTGTATGCGGACAGGGCCATGAGGCGCGAGAAGATGCGGGTCGCTTCGGCCCCCTCGACGCCGCTGATGCGCAGGTGGCCCTCGTGGGCGGGGATTTGGCGTGAGCTGAGGCGGCCCTGGCCCGAGTTGCGTGGCATCACCAGTGACACCGTGGATGAGTGTGTGAAATCCTGGGTCGCCAGCACACTCGCCATGGCATGACGGTCGATGCGTGGGGGAGCGAGCCTCCGATTCCACGTCCACCAGCGCTGCTGCAGGCTCGTCGCAATCGTCGCCGGAGACAGGCTCGGAACGTGATGCCCCTTCGATGAAAACGTCGTCGGCGTGACCAGGCGTATCTCCCACGCGGTGTCCTGGTCCTGCTGCGCCAGCTCCTCCCAGGATGCTTGGTTGATGATCTGCCCCTCGGTTGCAATCAGCACCGCGTCGTCCTCGGTGCCTGCGCCCACGCGCATGACGCCTCCCCACGACAGCCATGCATCCAGCGTATCGACCAGGCGATCATCCAGGAAACGCACCTCCACGCCGAACGTGGATTCGGAGTGGCATAGCTCCCCAAGTGAATACGGTTTCACGCTGCCCGCGCCGTGCGGGGGCCGGTGCGCCAGCGTCGGGAACTGGGAAGCCCTGGCCGGGCTGATACCCGGCGGTAAGTCCAACACTGCTGACAGGGCAGCGTGAAGCCGCCTAGGTGTGGCTGGCACCCCTTCGGGCGCGTCAAAGCTCACGTAAACGGACGCTGGCATCGGTGCCTCCCATCACTCGCGTGTGACTGTCATCTCTGACGGTAGCATAAAATGTCTGACAGATCATGTCCAACTGTCAAGTGTTGCGCCTAGTCGACCAATGCCTGCGTAAAAGGACTTTCCCGCATGAAAGTCGCCTTGAGTACCGCTATTTATTTCAATTGGTGAACAACTGTCTAGTGCATTGTTGGATTCATCTGCGGATTTGTGGACTGGGAGCTGCTATAAGCCTGCCGCCCGTCGTCAAAAATGCTCAAATCCCTACCCGTCGCCACAAATTAGGTCAAGACTTCTTAAAATGTGAAACCCCTCTGGGAGGTTTGTCAGGAACCTTGAGATGATTGACACTATGGCGCGTTGTCTGGACTGACCAGGGGCCGCGTCTCCGTTAGCACAGCAGCACAGAAACGAGGAACTCTGATGCACCAACGCTCATGGAAGGCCCTCATCGCGGGAGGAGCCGCCCTCACGGTCGGCTTAACTCTCACCGCGTTCGGAGCGCCCTCCCACGCAGAAGGCGTCGCCGGAATCACCTCCGAGGCGCGCGCCCAGGATGAGGTCATGAACTACGCGGTCAACCTGCCCGCCACCGCCTCGCGCTACGATTTCAACGCGGCCGTCTCCAAGGCCTCGGAAAATGGCGTGGTCCTGGCCCAATACCCCGAATTCAACTCCTTCTTCGTCCAGTCGGTGAAGGCAGCCTATGCGCCCGACCTCGGCAAGAGCCTCGTGGCCGCGGGCATCTCCTACGACTCCATCGGCCCCACCCGCTACAAGACCGTCACGGGTGACGAGGTCCGCACCGAGCAGCCCACGAAGACCGACGCCGAAGCGAACGCCGTCAACGAGGCCGCCGCCGAGCACGAGACCGGCTTGTCTGCCGAATCCCAGCTCAACGACTTCATCCCCGACGAGGGCGACGCCAACGCCTGGGGCCTGTCCGCCATCGGCGCGGTCGAAGCACAGACGGTCGACGTGCCCCGCGCGACAGTCACCGTCGCCGTCATGGACACCGGCATCGACCCCGACCACAAAGACCTGAAGGACCGCATCGACGCCTCGCGCTCGGTCGGCTGCCAGGTCAACGGCATCCCCAACCAGGACCCTTCGGCCTGGAAGGATGACCACTACCACGGTACGCACGTCGCCGGCACCATCGCGGCCTCGCACAACGGTTACGGTGTGGACGGCGTGGCACCCGACGCGACGCTGATCGCCATCAAGACCTCGAACAAGGCCGGCTCCTTCTACCCCGAGTACGTGGCCTGCGCCTTCGACTGGGCGGCCGAGCACAACGTCGACGTGTCGAACTCCAGCTACTACATGGACCCCTACGCCTTCTGGTTGCCGAACGAGGCCTCCCAGGCCGCGGGCCTCGAAGCGGCGTCGCGCGCGGTGCGCTACTCCAAGGAGCACGGCGTCGTTAACTTCGCCTCCGAGGGCAACTCCGACGACGACCACGACAACCCGACGATCGACAAGGATTCCCCCAACGACGTTGAGGGTGCGGCCGTTGAGCGTAACGTCGCGGGCGGCATCGACGTCCCGGCGATGCTGGGCGATTCGGTCCTGTCCGTCTCCGCGCTGAAGCTGCCGACCGGTGCCGACCCGGCTACCGCGAAGCTAGAGCGCGCTGGGTTCTCCAACTACGGCAAGAACTCGGTCGACGTGGCCGCACCCGGCCAGCGCATCTGGTCCACGATGCCCACCTGGGAGAAGGATCCGCCGTTCGGCTACCTGTCGGGCACGTCCATGGCCTCCCCGCATGCGGCGGGCGTGGCCGCGCTGGTCAAGGAGATCCACCCGGATTACACGGCCGATGAGGTCATCGCGCTGGTCAAGAAGCAGGCCGGCTACACCTACGACCGCCTCGCCGAGCCGACGGACGGCAAGGAATACCGCGGCGCGGGCCTGGTCAACGCGCTCGACGCGGTCCTGAAGGATCAGCCCAAGCCCGTCATGGGCAGCATCGAGTACTCCTACGACGGCGGCACTGACTGGCGTCCGCTGGCCGACGCCCACGTCGCAGGCATGATCTACGTGCGCACCACCGTCACCGGCCCGGTCACCACGGCCACCATGAAGGTCGAGGACCAGGATCCCGTGACGGTTGAGGGCACCGGCGAGTTCACCGGCAACCAGGTCGTCCTCCTCGGCGGCCCCTACGACACCAGCAAGCTGCCCGCCGACGAGCCTTTCGCCTCGGTCACTGTGACCGCGGAGGGCCGCAACAAGGACGAGCGCGCCGATGACGATGTCGCGGACGCCGTCCACTTCCACGTCGATGCATCCGCTCACGAGGGCGGCGCGTGGGTGAACGACCCCGCCGGTTGGAAGTACTGCTACACCGACTCGACGTGCGCGAAGGGTCCGCTCGCCATCGGCGCGGACAGCTACTACTTCGACGAGAACGGCATCCTGGGCACCGGCTGGGTCTCCTACGATGGCGCGTGGCACTGGCTGGGTACCTCCGGCCGCATTGCGACCGGCTGGACCAAGGTCGCCGACGCCTGGTATTACATGGACAACTCCGGCGCGATGACGACGGGGTGGACACAGGTGCGCGGCTCCTGGTTCTACCTGGCGGACTCCGGAAAGATGGCCACGGGCTGGACGAAGATCGGCGACTCCTGGTACTACTTCCAGGAGTCGGGCGCGATGGCGACCGGCTGGGTCAACGACGGTGGCACCTGGTACTACCTGAACGAGTCCGGCCAGATGGTGACCGGACGCGTCCAGATCGATGGCACGTGGTACACCTTCGGCAAGTCGGGTGCCTTGCGCCGCTGAGCCACCACTGACGAGGCCGTGGCCCCTTCCCCGGTCACGTGTCCTCGCGCTCTCCTGAGAGCATGAGAAAGCGGGCGGGTCCGAACGTATGGTTCGGACCCGCCCGCTCATATGTTCCAGAGCGGAAAAGGGGCTTCGGGCACTCGAAGCGCCCTAGCCTCGCTCCGGTGTGTCAGCCCAACGAATCGAAGAGGATCTGCAGGCCCTCCGCCATGGTCGGGTGCGCGACCGGGAGGAAGCGGAGCTGCTCGTAGGTCAGGCTACCGGCCATCGCGAGCTGCACGGAGGTAATCACCTCGGAGACGTTCGGGCCGATCAGCGTCGCGCCCAGGATCTGGTGCGTGTTCGCCTCCACGACGGCCTTCCAGAAGCCCTCGCCCGCGTAACGCAGCGTCTTGGCGCGCGGAATCGCAGCCGTCGGAACCTTCGCGATACGCACGTCGAGGCCGGCCTCGCGGGCCTCGCCCTCGGACAGGCCGATGCGGGCCAGCTCGGGGGTGGCAAACACGGCGTAGGGGATCGTGCGGTCCTTCGTGGTGGTCGTCGGATCATCCAGGGACGCGCCTGTCAGCTGCGCGCGGATGATGCGGAAGTCCGACCAGGACGCGTGCGTGAACATGGGGGTGCCCGCGCAGTCGCCGGCCGCCCACACGCCCTCAGCGGACGTGCGCAGGTGCTCATCCACCGCGACGAAACCGCGATCCGTCAACTCAACCCCGGCCTCGTCCAGGCCGATGCCGTCAGTGTTGGGCACGCGACCCACGGCCACCAGGACCGCCTCGGCGGACACCGTGGAGCCATCCGTGAGCGTCAGCGTCGTTGTGTTGCCCTCGCGCGAGGCCGACGCCGCGCGGCCGCGCACGATGCGCACACCGGCGGCCTCAAGGCCAGCCTCAACGACGCGGGCGGCGTCCTCGTCTTCGCGCGGCAGCACGTGATCCCCCGAGGAGATGAGCGTAACGTCCACGCCGAAGGCCGCCATCATCGATGCGAACTCCACGCCGATGTAGCTGGCGCCGATGATCGCCAGGGAGGAAGGCAGCTCCTCCAGGCGCAGGATCTCCTCGTTCGTCCACGCGCCAGACTCCCACAGGCCGGGGATCGCGGGACGCGCCGGGCGCGAACCCAGGTTGATGAGGACGCGCTCGCCGCGGATCGTGCGCTCGCCGCCCTCCTCAAGCGCGATTGTCACCGTACGCTCGCCCGTGAAACGAGCCTCGCCACGGATGAAATCCAGGCCGGGGGCCGCGAACATCTTCTCGTGCGCATCCACCATGGCACCGACGATGCCCTCCTTGTGGGCGCGGAGCTTCGCCAGGTCCACGCGCGCACCCTCGGTACCGACGATGCCGAACGCCTCATCCGTGCGGGCGTCGTTCAGGCGACGAGCCGAGTTGACCAGCGACTTCGTGGGGATACACGCCACGTTAATGCAGGTGCCGCCGACGAAACGCCGCTCCACCATGGCGACCTTCCAGCCGGCCTTCGCGCGTTCCATCGCGAGGGATTTGCCGGCCTTGCCGCCGCCAACAACCAGCAGGTCGACGGTCTCGATTGCGTTCGTGGACATGTTTCTCCTTCAGTTAGTGAGGTGATACTTATTAGAACGACTGGGTGGCGGATCTATTCCACAGGGTGACCACCCCGGGCGTGTCGCTTTTCACTCGCAAACGGCGAGATACCAGTCGATTGGCTGTTGTATGGGAGCGCTATGTCATAGTGTGGTCCTGCCGGTCGTTGAAAGTGCCTCCGGCATGCTTGAATAGAGCCATGAGGGCTCTAGAAATTGGTGATTTCAAGGAGGATGTAGGAGCCGCGCTCGCGCGGGCCTCATCCGGGGAAGTCGTCACGCTCACACAAGAAGGCCAGCCTGTCGCCGAGCTTGGTCCTGTGCGCATGTCGACGTACCAGCAGTTGCGCGACTTGGGTCTCGAGCGCCCCGCCATGGCGGACCTCGACACCTACCAGATGCCGTCCAAAAACCTCCCTGACGGGCGGGGCATCGTCGGCAAACTGCAGGACTGACGAAGTTTGTCACCAGGCTCCATGTGCTACCATGTAGCACATGGAGTCCGTTGGTATTCGGGAACTGCGTCAAAACGCCTCCCAAGTGGTGGCCAGGGCCGCCGCCGGCGAGGTCATTACCATCACTGATCGCGGCCGCCCGGTCGCGCAGATGACGGCGACGCGCCCCAGCAAGATTGAGCAGTTGCGGGCGCAGGGGCGTATCGCGCCCGCAACGCGATCACGTACGAAACTCCCCGTGCCGACGCAGGGGGAGTCGCTCTCCGACGTTCTGGCGCAGATGCGCAACGAGGAACGTTACTGATGCTTCTCTATTTCGACACGTCCGCCATCGTTAAGCTTATGCGTGATGAGGCTGAGACTGCTGCCCTGCATCGCTTCATGAACAGCGAGCCGAACATCTATTTCACGTGCGATCTATCCCGCACGGAGATTGGTCGCGTCGCGATTCGTCAGCAGCTGGACCCCGCAATTGTGGCCGAGACCGTGGGGATCTTTGACATCCTCACACTGGACACGGAAACATACAATCAGGCGGGTTCCCTGCCGCATCCCTTCTTACGCAGCCTCGACGCCATACACTTGGCCTCAGCCCTCGAGCTGGGCAGTGAATTAGACGGAATCGTTACCTACGACGACCGTATGCGCGAAGCTGCGCACGATTGCGGGTTGCAGGTGTTTTCGCCGCGTTGAATGATTCCAAACCCACGGATGCGGTCGCAATGATCCGTTTGCATTGGACTGGCACTTCCCACTAGCTCCGCCGCTTGGCCCGGTTTGTCGGCTCCGCGTGCAGCGGGTCCTCGGGCCACGGGTGCTTGGGGTAGCGCCCGCGCAGCTGCGCGCGCACGTCCCGGTAGGGTCCCGCCCAAAACGACGTCAGGTCCGAGGTGACCGCCGCAGGCCGCCCCGCCGGGTCCGTCAAGTGCAGCACCAGGGGGACGCGCCCGTCCAGCAGGCGCGGCGTGTCCGTCCACCCGAACGCCTGCTGGACGCGCAGCGTGAGCACCGGATGCGCACCGCTCCAGTCAATCGGGCGCGTCCCGCCGGAAGGAATCGGCAGCTTTTCGGGTGCCAGCTCATCCAGGCGCGCCGCCTGGGGCCACGGCAGCAGCGAGCGCAGCACGTCCAGCATCGACACCTGCGACAGGGGAACGCCTGACGCGAGGCGTCGCCCCCACGGAGCCAGCCACTGGTGCGCGCTGCCCGCCAAGGCCTCGTCCGACACGTCCGGCCACGGCTCGCCGAAGACCTCGTGCAGCGCCCGCATGCGCTCCCTCAGGGACGAGGCCTCCTTCCCCCAGCCGAGTTCGCCGAGTCCGCGGGAGGCCAGGTGCTGCGCCACCAGCGCGGTCGCTTCCTTGTCGCTCAGGGCGCGAGCGGGGGAGGAAGACAAGGGGATCGCGCCGAGGCTGCGCGTGCGCGTCGCGCGCAGCACGCCCTTGTCGATCGACGCGTCCGTGCGGGTGACGAGGAGAGTCGTGCCCGCCGCCAGCGCGTCCTCCTCGCTCAGCGGGACGGCGGCGAGGATGCGTGCGTGGCGCGAGGCCGGGGCGCGGTCAATGGAAGCCACCGCCAGCCACTCCTGGCCCTCCAGGGGAGAACCGTCGGGCAGTTCGCCGCCCACGCCGCCCGCCAGAATGTACGCGGACGAGGCCGGGCGACGCCGCGCGATCCACTGCGGGTAAGCGAGCGCGCAGGTCAGGGCCAGCTCGTCCTCGCGGGTTCGCGTGCCCTGTCGCCTCTCCCGAGAGCCACCCGTAGCCCGTGCGTTGCCGCGCGTCGCGTCAGACGTGTCAGTGCCGGGCAGGTCGAGTCCCGCCAACTTCCTGTCGGCCAGCCTGGACACGAGGCCCCTCAGGCGTGCCTCCGTTTCCTTGACGCGCGCCGCCTGGGCGCGGCCGACTCCCGCGTCCCCGCCGCGCCCAAGTCGGCGCTCGAGGCCTCCCAGGTCGGCACCCGGTGCGCGCACGTCCTCCGACAAGAGGGCCACGAAGCGCGCCGCCTTCGACGCCCCCAGGAGAGCGCTCGCAGCCAGAAGCGCCCTGCCCAGGGGCGGGTCCAACGGCAGCGACGCCAAAGTGCGGCCCAGAGTGGTCGCGGCCCCGGCCTCGTCGATGGCACCCAGGGAGGACAAACGCTCCCCGGCGGCCTGCCACGTACCCGCGGGTGGAGCGTCGAGCAGGGCCAGCTCCTCCACCGGCGTGCCCCACGCGGCCACCTGCAAGCGCGCGTCCGTCAGGTCCTGCGTGGCGATGCCCGGAGCGGACTGGGCGGGCCTGCGCGCCACGTCCACGGGGTCCATGACGCGAACGGCGATGCCCGGCCCAGTGCGCGCGGCGCGGCCCGCACGCTGTTCCAAACGAGCAAGCGAGGCGGGAACCGTCACCAGCGAAGACAACGAGCGCCCCGCATCGAAGCGCGGCTCGCGGGCCAGGCCGACGTCGACCACGACGGACACCCCCGGAATTGTCAGCGACGACTCAGCAATCGAGGTGGAGAGGATGACGCGGCGCTGATCGGTGGGGGAGAGCGCGCGGTCCTGCTCGGCGGCGCTAAGTTGGCCATGCAAGGTCAGAACCTCGACGCCGGGGACGCTCAGCGCGCCATGCACGGCCTCGATCTCCCCGACGCCCGGCAGGAACACGAGGATCGACCCCTCGGTGGCAGCGACCGTGTCCTCGACCGTGCGCGCCACGTGCGCCAGGTACTCGCGGCGCACACCCACGCGCTCATTCCCGATCGCGCCCACGGCCTCGACGCCGCGCGGCGGGGGAGCGTAACGCAGCTCCAGCGGAAAAATATCGCCCGGAATGTCAACGAGCGCGGGCTCTTCGCCCGTCGCCTCGCGCAGCCACGAGACCGTGCGTGAGGCCTCCAGCGTCGCGGAGGTCAGAGCAATAAACAGGTCCTCGCGCAGCGCTGAGCGCGCATCCAAGGTGAAGGCCAGCGCCAGGTCCGTGTCCAGGTCACGCTCGTGGAACTCGTCGATGACGAGGCCCGCGACGCCCGGCAGCTCCGGGTCACGCTGTAGGCGGCGCAACGCCACGCCCGGCGTCACCATCTCCACGCGCGTGCGCTCGCTAACCCTCGAATCCCCGCGCACCGAATAGCCGACCTGCCCGCCGACCTCCTCGCCAAGCAAGCGGGCGATCCGGCGGGCTGCGGCGCGCGCGGCCACCCTGCGCGGCTGGGTGACGAGCACCCGCCCGGCCGAGGCCTCGTGCTCGGTGAGCGCAACCGCGACAGCGGGCGGCAGCAGCGTCGTCTTACCCGTGCCCGGGGGAGCGGTCACCACCGCGCAGCCGCCCGGTCGCGTCGCCGCCGCGATAGCGCCCAGCGCGCGCGTGACCGGCAGCTCCGGCGGGTTGGAAACAAGTTCTTCGAGGGTGGGCATGGCTCAATATTTCACAAGCGAGTGATACTGCTGACGGGCTTTCACTGCGCGGAGCTGCCGTTTTTTCGCAGCATTTCAACGTCGTACCCTGCTTCTGCCTCTGCGACCCACGCGTCAATCTGGTCCTCGCTGACAGCTTCTCCGTGCACGGTCTGTTTGTTCATACACACAGGCTAATACGAAGGTGATGAGGCTGAGGAAGATGGGGCGGCAGAGTAGACTGGAAGCAGTATGACTACGGAGAACACTGCGCCGACGCTCGCGGCGGCCACCCTCGCACACACCACGGGGCGCGTCACCATCCCCGCAGACATGGACCCGATTGTGGTCCTCGGAATCGCAGACCAGGTGCTTCGCGCCCTCGAACGCGGCTTCCCGCACGTCCGCTTCCTCGTGACCGGGCGCGACATCTCCCTGGCAGGCACCCAGGCGGACATCGACGTGGCCGCCGGACTCCTCGAGGAACTCATCGGCATGGCCCGACGCGGCACCGCCCTGGATGCCACCGCCGTCGAACAGGCCATCGGGCTGCTCGGACGCCTCACCTCGGGCGAAGCCCCCACAGAGGAGATCCTCTCCGCGCGCGGCCGCTCGATCCGCCCCAAGACCCCCGGCCAGAAGGCCTACACGGACGCCATCGACCGCGCCACCGTCGTCTTCGGCATCGGCCCCGCGGGCACGGGCAAAACCTACCTGGCTATGGCCCAGGCCGTGCGCCGCCTCCTCTCCGGCGAGGTGCGCCGCATCGTCCTGACCCGCCCCGCCGTCGAGGCCGGGGAAAACCTGGGCTTCCTGCCCGGCTCCCTCACCGACAAGATCGACCCCTACCTGCGTCCCCTCTACGACGCCCTGGGGGACATGCTCGACCCCGAGGCCCTGCCCAAGCTCATGGCCGCCGGCACCATCGAGGTCGCGCCACTGGCCTACATGCGCGGCCGCACCCTCAACGACTCCTTCATCATCCTGGACGAAGCCCAAAACACGACGGTAGGCCAGATGAAAATGTTCCTCACGCGCCTGGGCTTCGGCTCCAAGGTCGTCGTCACGGGCGACGCCTCGCAGGTCGACCTGCCGGGCAGCCAGACCTCCGGCTTGTCCGTCGTCGAAAACATCCTGGGCGACATTGACGACATCGAATTTTGCCGCCTGACCAGCGCCGACGTCGTGCGCCACGAGCTGGTTGGTGCGATCATCGACGCCTACCAGCGCTACGACGATCGAAACGCCGCGCGCCGCGCGCGCACCCGCAGCCACAACACCGCACGCAGGGAGTACACGTCATGACCGAGGTCATCAACGAGACCGACTACGAGATCAACGAAGCCGAGTTTTCCGCCCTGGCCGACTACGTGCTCGACCAGATGCATGTCAGCTCCGACGCGGAAGTCAACATCATCTTCATCGACCCCGAGCCGATGGAAGACCTGCACGTGCGCTGGCTCGACCTGCCCGGCCCGACCGACGTCATGAGCTTCCCCATGGACGAGCTGCGCCCCGGCACGGCCGACCGGCCCACGCCCCCCGGCATGCTCGGCGACATCTGCATCTGCCCGGCGATCGCCTCCCGCCAGGCCGCAGAATCCGGCCACAGCGCCGCCGAAGAAATGCTGCTCCTGGCCACGCACGGCATGCTGCACCTCCTCGGCTACGATCACGCGACCGATGCCGAGCGCGAGATCATGTTTGCCCTCCAGCGCAAGCTCCTGCTGACCTTCCTGGCCACCCGATGACCCTCACCGTGCCCCTGGAGGCAGCCCCGGCCTCGTCAATCGTCGGTGTGCCCTCCATGGCCCTCCTGATCCTGGCAGTCATCGCCCTGGCCTTCGCGTCCATCGCGCAGAGCGTCGAGCAGGCGATTCAGCGCCTGACCCTGGCCGGCGTCGAAGACCTCATCGAGGAAGAATACAGGAACGCGCGCACCCTCTACGGCCTCGTCGATCACCGTCGGCGCACCCTGCTGTCGCTGCGCGCTTTCCGTACCTTCTGGCAGGTCGTCTACGCCGTCACGGGCACCATCGTCCTGGTGGACACGCGCCTGCCATGGTGGGCGATCGCCCTCATCGCGGTGTCCGTCATCGCAGTGATCCAGCTGATTTTCGTCTCCTTCCTGCCCGCCCAGTGGGGCGCGCGCAACCCCGAAGGAATCGCGTTGGTCGGAACGGGGCTGGCTGATCGCCTCGCGCGCCTCAGCCACGTCGCAGACCCGCTGCTGACTCGCGTACGCTCTTCACGCCCCGCCCCCGAACCAACCGAAGCGCAGGCGCGCGCCGAACTGATCTCCGACCTGCGTGAAATCGTCGACGAGGTCGGCGAACCCGAAAGCTTCGAGGAAGAGGACCGCGACATGGTCCGATCCGTCCTGGACCTGGGGCACACGCTCGTGCGCGAGGTCATGGTGCCGCGCACCGACATGGTGACCATCGACGCGGACACGCCCGCGCCCTCCGCCCTGCGCCTGTTCGTGCGCTCCGGCTTCTCGCGCATCCCCGTCGTCGGCGACGACGTGGACGACATCCGAGGCATCCTGTTCTTCAAAGACCTGGTCTCCCGCTGGGAAGCCACCGGCGGCCACCTGGACCTGCGCGCCGAGCAAATGATGCGCCCCGCCGAGTACGCCGTCGAAATGAAGCCCGCGGACGACATGCTGCGCCAGATGCAAGCCGAGCGCTTCCACATGGCCATCGTCATCGACGAATACGGCGGCGTCGCCGGCCTGGTCACCCTCGAGGACATCCTCGAGGAGGTCGTCGGTGAACTCACCGACGAACATGACCGCCACTCCATCGAACCCGAGGAAACAGAGCCGGGCACCTGGCGCGTGCCCGCACGTTACCCGATTTCCGAGCTGGGCGAGCTCCTCGGCCGCGACATCGAAGACGAGGACGTCGACTCCGTCGGCGGCCTTCTCGCCAAGGCGATCGGCAAGGTTCCGCTGCCCGGCGCGACCGGCACCCTCGCCGGCGTCATGATGACGGCGGAAGAGGCGCGCGGACGCCGCCGCCAAGTCTCCACGATCCTGTGCCGCCTCGACCCCGACGTCCAACTCATCACCGACCACAACCCCGCCGACGACAAGGACAACTGACATGCGATTTCCCTCCGACGACGAACTCATGGCCGGCCCCAATGCCTTCGGGGACGCGCGCATCGAGGTAGCACCCGACGCCGCCGACCCGGAAGCCGACGCCCGCGCGCAAATCGAGGCCGGCCTCGGCGAAACCTCGGACGAGGCCGGGGCTGAGTCCGGCGACGACGCGGACTCCGAGGACTCTGACGGCTCTGAGGACTCTGAGGAGGACGAGGACTACGACGACCTCGAGGGCCTGGAGGATGAGGAGGACGCCGATCTCGACGCGTTCGAGGCGCTGACCTCGCTGGCGTCCCTGCGCGAGGACGCGGCAGCGACCATTGAGATCCCGGACTTTCCCGAGGACTTCCGCGCTGGCTTTGTCTCGATTGTCGGGCGCCCCAACGTCGGCAAGTCGACCCTGACGAACGCGTTGGTCGGGCGCAAGATCGCGATCACCTCGGGCCGTCCCGAGACGACGCGCCACAACATCCGCGGCATCGTGCACGGGGAGGGCTACCAGCTGGTCCTCGTGGACACCCCCGGATACCACCGGCCGCGTACGCTGCTGGGCAAGCGCCTCAACGACATGGTGCGCGAGGCCCTGTCCGAGGTCGATGTCGTGCTCTTCTGCCTGCCCGCCGACCAGCGGATCGGCCCCGGCGACCAGTTCATCGCCCGCGAGCTGCGTGGCATCAAGCGCCCGATCATCGCGGTGGCCACCAAGTGCGACGCCGTGCCGCGCGAGCGCGTCATGAAACACCTGCTGTCCATCGAAAAGCTGGGGGAGTGGGCCGCCATCGTCCCCGTCTCCTCCGTGGAGGGCAAAGGCATCGACCACCTGCGCGAGGTGCTCGCCGAGACTGTGCCGCTGTCTCCGCCGCTCTACCCCGAGGGCGACGTTACCGACGAGTCGCGCGACACCCTCATCGCCGAGTTCATCCGCGAGGCCGCCCTGGAAGGCGTGCGCGACGAGCTGCCGCACTCCCTGGCCGTCCAGGTCGAGGAGATCATCGAACGACCCCGCCGCGAGGGCGACGACCGCCCGCCCATGCTCGACATTCACGTGAACGTCTACGTCGAGCGCGACTCCCAAAAGGCCATCATCATCGGCCGCAAGGGTTCGCGCCTCAAGCAGATCGGCACCCAGTCGCGCGCCCACATCGAGGAGCTGTTGGGCCAGCGCGTCTTCCTGGACCTGCACGTGCGCACTGCGAAGGACTGGCAGTCCGACCCGAAAATGCTGGGCCGATTGGGCTTCTGATATGCCCAGCGTCATCCGCGTGCGCGGTGCCCGTGTCCACAACCTGAAGAACGTGGACGTTGACGTTCCCCTGAACACCTTCGTTGCGGTCGCGGGCGTGTCCGGGTCGGGCAAGTCCTCCTTGGCTCTGGGCACGCTCTATGCGGAGGGTTCACGGCGTTACCTGGAGTCCCTGGCGACCTACACGCGCAGGCGTATCTCCCAGGCAGCCAAGGCCTCGGTGGACGAGGTGGCGCACGTACCTGCCGCGCTCGCGTTGCGCCAGCGCCCCGGCGTGCCCGACGTGCGCTCCACTTTCGGCACGGCGACGGAACTCCTCAACCATCTGCGCCTCCTGTTCTCGCGCGCGGGTTCCTACCTGTGTCCGAACGGGCACCGCGTCCCTCCCTCGCGTAACGTCGCCCGGGGGGTTCCTCTCACGTGCCCGCAGTGTGTGGACTCCTTCTACGGTCTCGGCGCGGAGGAAATGGCCTTCAACTCGGGCGGCGCGTGCCCGGTGTGCGAGGGGATGGGCGTCCAGCGCGTCGTCAACCGAGCGTCCCTCGTGCCCGATGAATCCCTCACTATTGACGAGGGCGCGGTTTCCCCGTGGGGGTCCCTCATGTGGAAGCTCATGAAGGACGTCGCCCGCGAAATGGGCGTGCGCACGAATGTGCCCTTCCGGGACCTGAGCGATGCGGAGAAGACGATCGTCTACGAGGGACCCGCCGAGAAACGTCACATCGTCGTCGCCACCAAGACCGGTGGCGCGGAGCTGGACTTCACCTACTTCAACGCGGTCGCCACGGTCGAAAACGCCCTGTCGAAGGCGAAAGACGAGAAGGCTCTCGCCCGCGTCGACAAGTACCTCATCACCCGCACGTGCCCGGCCTGCGACGGCACGCGCCTGGGGGAGCGGGTGCGCTCCACGCTGATCGAGGGCATCGACCTGGGCGAGGCCTCTCGCCTGACGCTCACGGAGCTGCGCGAGTGGGTCCAGCGTGTCCCCGGCCTCGTTCCGGATGAGGTAGCTCCCATGGCCCGCGTCATCGTCGAGGAGATGACCGAGCCGATGCAGCGTCTCGTGGAACTCGGTCTGTCTTACCTGTCTCTCGACCGCGCCTCCTCGACGCTATCCAACGGCGAGCGTCAGCGCGTGCAGCTCGCCCGCGCCGTGCGCAACCAGACGACTGGGGTCCTCTACGTTCTCGACGAGCCGACCATCGGCCTGCACCCCGCCAACGTTGACGGCGTCCTGGCGATCATCCGTCAGCTCCTCGCCGACGGGAATTCCGTTGTCGTTGTCGACCACGACACACGTGTCCTCGCAGCCGCGGATCACCTGATCGAGATCGGACCCGGAGCGGGAGCGGACGGCGGTCGCGTCATCTTCCAGGGGTCTATCGACGAGGCCTCCCACGTCCCCGCATCCCGCATCGGCCCATACGTGGCTGGGTCTCGTCGGGTTGAGCGCGCGGCGGGGGAGTCGGATCAGGGCACGGATATCGATGGGCGCGGCGCGCTTTACTTGGAAACCTCGCAGATACACACGGTGCAGTCCCTGAGCGTGGACATACCCGTCGGATCTCTGACAGCCGTCACGGGCGTGAGCGGCTCGGGCAAGACGACGCTCGTGCTGGAGTCGCTGGTTCCCGCGCTGCGTGCGCGCCTTGCTGGTGAGCCTTTACCCGCGCACGTGCGCGACGTGGACGCCGCCGGGATCTCCCGCGTCAACCTGATCGACGCGACACCGATCGGCGTGAACGTGCGCTCGACCGTGGCCACGTATTCCGGTGTGCTGGACGAGCTGCGCCGGGCGTTCGCGCGCACGGAGGAAGCGCAGGCGGCTGGACTGAAGCCCGGCGCGTTCTCCTACAACACGGGTTCGCTGCGATGCCCGACCTGCGACGGGACCGGGCAGATCACCCTGGATGTGCAATTTTTGCCCGACGTGGACATTGAGTGCACAGATTGTCGAGGGAGCCGCTACGGCGCGCAGGCCGCATCGATTCGCCGCGATGGCCTCTCGTTACCCGATATTTTGGCGATGAGCGTCGACGAGGCCCGGGTGGCCGTGCGCGGGCTGAAGAAAGCAGGCGTCCTCCTCGAGACCCTGGCCGGCCTCGGCCTGGGCTACCTGACGCTCGGCGAGGCCACGCCCGCTCTGTCCGGTGGCGAGGCGCAGAGACTCAAGCTGGCCTCGGAAATGGGGAGGCGTCAGGACGGCGCGCTCTTCGTCTTCGATGAGCCGACCATCGGCCTGCATCCGGACGACGTGCAGGTCCTCGTGGATGTGCTCCAGCGCCTCATCGAGCGGGGAGCGACCGTTGTCGTGATCGAGCACGACCTGGACTTGATCCGCTGCGCTGACTGGGTCATCGACATGGGCCCAGGCGGCGGCATCGAGGGCGGTCGCATCGTCGCACAGGGCACCCCGAGCGAAATTGCGGCCAACGAGGCCTCGGTGACGGGCCGTTACCTGCGCTGACGGGGTCATCATTACCGGCTCAGTGCCCTGTGCACGGGCTGGTTGTGGGCCAGGAGTGGCTCGGTTTGCCAGTGCCGCGTTTATTCTTGTGTGTTGGGGCGCTGCACCCGATCCGTAGGCAATGCACCTCTTCTGATCGGGTGCAGTGCCCCTGATCGGGTGTAGTGCCCCTGATCGGGTGCAGTGCCCCCGTGCTTCTGGCAGTTGTGGCGGTTGCCGGGGACGTGGGTGTCTTCTGGGAGTTGCCTTCTGCTGGGTTTTTGTGGCCTCGTGTTGTGGTCCTCAGAAGGGCCGAGCTGCCATGCCCTGGGACAGAACAGCCCACGAAGAAGGCATAACGCGGTGCCCGGCTACCGAATGGCAGCCGGGCACCGCGCTGTATTGTGATCAGATCACTTGACGATGACGACTCGCAGGAAGCGGGGACCGTGCACGCCGTTGACGCGGACCAGCTCGATGTCGGAGGTCGCCGAACCGCCGGCGATCCAGGTCATGGGACGGGTCGGATTCTTACTGAGGATGTCCACCGCCTGGGGGACCGTGGGGACGATGTCGGCGGCCTTGAGGACGACGACGTGGGTGTCGGGCACGAGCGAGATCGCGCGTCGACCCTGGTCGGGCTCTCCGTCGAGAACGATGGTGCCGGAGATAGAGATAGCAACGCGGCAGCGCGTGACGACCGCGTCGATCTCATCCAGCTCCAGCGTCGGGATGGCCTGCTCACGGCTATCCTCACGGACCGTGCGACCGTCGCGGGCAGCGGCCTTCTTGAAGGCCTCGTCCAGGCCGGTCGGCACGACGACGGAGGTGGCCTTCTGGTCGGCCAGGAAAGTCGAGATCGCGTCGGCGACCTCGGACTCCTTGGAGACCACGACGACCTTTGCCGAGTAGTCCTCAAGCTTTTCGATCATTTCGTCGATGACGGCCTGCGAACCGGGCGCGTGCTCGGTGGAACGGATGTAGTCGCGGGGGATCGGGCGCACGGGACGGCCCTGCTGGGAACGGGAGATGGCGTCGCGTGCGCGAGCCAAGATCGCGGTCTTTGCGTCCATGGTGGTGGTGCTCATGTCACGCCTCCTTCGGGGTCGTGTTGGTGGTCATGCCGTGTTCGGAAGCGAGCGGGAGTCCTGTAGCGGGGCGGTCCGTGCGCGGCGCATTGGCGTCGGAGTCCTTGTGGGTGCGCTTCCACCACTGACGGAAGGTCTCCTTCGGGGCGACCGGCAGGTCGCGTGCGCGCGTCCACAGCGAGGCCGGGAACGGCAGTGCACCGATGGCACCCTTCTTGGCGAACAGGCGGGTGGCCTTCGTGCCGGTGCCCGCCATCTTCCACAGCGTCGAGTTCGACATGACGGGCGTGGCCATGCCCAGCGCGAGGTCCCACACGTCGGGCACGAGGTTGCGCTTGACATCAACCGTGCGCGCTCGCATGTGGATGAGGATCGTCGGGATGTCGATCTTGACGGGGCAGACTTCGCCACACGCGCCACACAGGGAGGAGGCGAAGGGCAGGGTGTGCACCGGATCGTCCTCGGCGAGGCCCTGGGTGAGCTGCGGGGTCAGGATCGCGCCGATGGGGCCCGGGTAGACGGAGCCGTAGGCGTGGCCGGAGGTGTGCTGGTAGACCGGGCAGATGTTCATGCAGGAGCCGCAGCGGATGCAGGCGAGGGCCTGGCGGCCGATCGGGTCGGTGAGGACCTTGGTGCGGCCGTTATCCATGAGGATCAGGTGGAACTCCTGCGGGCCATCGCCGGGGGTGACGCCCGTCCACATGGAGGTGTAGGGGTTCATGCGCTCGCCGGTCGCGGAGCGGGGGAGCAGCTGGGAGAAGATCTCCACGTCCTGGAAGCGGGGGACCAGCTTCTCGATGCCCATCAGGGTGATGAGTGTGTCGGGCAGGGTCAGGCACATACGGCCATTGCCCTCGGACTCGAAGATGGAGACGGTGCCGGTTTCCGCAATACCCATGTTGGTGCCGGACACGGCGACCTTGGCGTGCAGGAACTTCCTACGCAGGTGGGCGCGGGCGGCGGCCGTCAGTTCGGTCGGGTCGTCGGAGAGGTCACGGGGCGCGTCCTCCATGCGATCCAGGAAGATACCGCGGACCTCGGAGCGGTTGCGGTGGATGGCGGGGACCACGATGTGGCTGGGCATGTCGTCAGCCAGCTGGACGATCATCTCGGCGAGGTCGGTCTCGCGAGCGCTGATGCCCTGGTCCTTCAGGTACTCGTTGAGGTTGGTCTCCTGGGTGGCCATGGACTTGACCTTGACGACCTCGGTGACGCCCTTGGACTTGATGATGTCCGCGACGATGCGGTTGGCCTCGTGCTTGTCGCGCGCCCAGTGGACGATACCCCCGCGGGCGGTCACGTTGCGCTCGAACTCCTCGAGCAGCTCGGGCATGCGCGAGGCGACCTCGAACTTGACGGCTTCGGCGGCGCTGCGCAGGTCCTCCCAGTCCGGCATTTCCGCGACGCGCTGGGCGCGCTTAGAGCGGATCGTGCGGGTGGCGTGGCCCAGGTTGCGGCGCATCTGGGTGTTGGCCAGCGTCTTGTGGGCGCCTTCCGGGAAGGTCGTGCCCCAGCGGAGGGTGTCCTCGGGGATGGTGACGGTGGTGCGCCAGCCGCCGGTGTGCGACTCGGGGGCGGAGGGCATTCCGATGAACGTTGCGGTCATGTCAGATCACCTGTGCGCTTTCGGGTGCGAAGGAGATGTTGCCCTCGAAGGGCTGGTCCTTGGTGGATGCCAGGATTTCGGCGAGGTGCATGGGGCGGATGCCGGAGTTGAGGCGGGAGAGGCCGCCGCCGACGTGCATGAGGCAGGAGTAGTCGCCCATGACGAGGACTTCGGCGCGCGTGGACATGACGTTGGTGACCTTGTCCGCGAGCATGGAGGTGGAGGTCTCGGAGTTCTTCATGGCGAAGGTGCCACCGAAACCGCAGCAGACCTCGGCGTCGGGCAGGTCGACGAGGGTCAGGCCCTCGACGGCGCGCAGGAGGCGGTAGGGGCGATCGCCGACCTTGGCGATACGCAGCGAGTGGCAGGTCGGGTGGTAGGTGACGGTGTGGGGGAAGTAAGCGCCCACATCCTCCAGGCCGAGAACGTCGGTGAGGAGCTCGGTCAGGTCGTAGGTGTGCGCGGCGATGCGCTGGGACTGCTTGGCCAGCTCGTGGTCACCCACGTGCTCGGCGACGACCTTCTGCTCGTGGCGCACTGCACCGGTGCAGGAGCCGGAGGGGACGACGATGGCGTCCCACTCGCCGTCGAGCACGGGCTCGAAGGCCTTGACATGGTTGCGGGTGATCTTGGCTGCGTCTTCGAAGTAGCCGGTGTTGGCGTGCATCTGTCCGCAGCACACCTGGCCTTCAGGGAAGACGACTTCGTGGCCGAGGCGCTCGAGCAGCGTTACTGTCGCCTGGGCGGCCTGGGGGAACATGACGTCTGCCAGGCAAGTGGAAAAGAGAGCGATTCGCACTGGGGATCCTTCCTCGTGGGTGCTGTCGCCCATTAGTATGACTGGGTCTGAGGTCCCAGGAGAACGATTCTGTGGGGTCCCCGCGAAGTTACCTGTGAGAGTGGCGGAAATATGCGGAAAAGTCGTTGTAAATAGTCCGTTGAAAATCGCCGTCAAACAGGTCATCTAGGACCTCTGGGACCCGACTTAGAACAAGGTGATCTTGCGTTTATCGTTTGTCTCTCGTCGCATGACCGCGTGCAGTAACCCCGGCCTCGTTCATGGAGGGGGCATGAACGAGGCCGGGGCAGGCAATCGTGGGCGCGGCGCGGTCAGCCGGTGGTGCCCTCACCGGTGACGATAATGAGGTTGCAGTCGGCAGACGCCGCGAAGCCAGTGATGGTGAACGACCCCCAGTCGGAGTAGATGTCGTTCGCCTTCGTGTTGAGAATATCGTTCGCGTGATCGGAGGGGACCGTGTAGAAGTGGCAGTCCTTCGGCACGTACTGGTAGAGGCCCGGGTAGATGCCGGGCAGGAGGGAGTTGTTCCCGTCTGCGCCGTCCGTGAGCATCTGGATCGTGTCGGCGCGGACGGTCGCGACGCCGGTCACCCAGAAGTGGTGGTCGGGGGAGGGCAGTCCGCGTCCCTCAGGGAAGTTGGCCGCCGCGACGTGTCCCTCGGTCGCGCCCATGGTGGGCATGCGCACGTTGAAGGAATCGGTGCGCTCCTGGACCTTGATCTCCCCGTCGGTTGTGTAGGTGAATTCCGCGAAGCGGGGATCCTCGAGGAGGCGCTCACGTGAGGATGGTGAGCCGAAGGGGTTGCAGGCGGCGGTGAGAGCCGCGACTGCTGCGAACGCGGTCAGTAAACGCAGGGGAATCTTCATCGGAGGGCCTTCCTGACGGAGGGACGCAACGGGCGTCGTTGCGGCATTCAGTGCGTCGAGGCTACAAGCGTGCGCAACGTGCACGCAAATAAGTGGGGCCCGGCAGACGCGCGTCTGCCGGGCCCCACCGCACACAATGACGGGAATTAGTGCGGCATGTAGGAACCCAGCCACCCCTGGGAGGCGACGAACACCAGGACGCACAGCACCAGGAGCAGGCCAATCGAGTACGGAGCGGCCTTCTTGAGGATCTCCGCGTCCGAACCCTCCGAATCGACGGAGGTAGCGGCAATCGCCAGGTTTTGCGGGGACACGATCTTGCCGATGCCACCGCCGATGGTGTTGGCGGCCAGCAGGATGGATGGGTCGAGGCCCGCACCCGCAGCAGCGGTGGACTGCAGGTTCGCGAAGAGCGCGCCCGCCGAGGTCGCGGAGCCGGCGACGGCCGTGCCGATCCAGCCCAGGATGGGGGAGAGGAAGGCGAAAGCAGCACCCGTCGTCGCCAGGGCGGCACCGATGGAGGTGGTCTGGCCCGAGAAGTTCATGACGAAGGCCAGCGCCATGACAGAGGCAATCGTCAGGATCGCCATGCGCAGCGAGTAGATGGTGCGCGGCAGGACCGTGAACATCTCACCCACGGAGGTCTGGAAGCGACCGTTCGAGGAGTTCGTGCCGTACACGATGGCGACGATGATGCCGGTGACGAAGATCCAGGTGCCGGGGTTGGACAGGATCGACAGCGAGTAGATCGCGGCGCTTGAGGGGGTACCGTCGGCGGTCAGCAGGTTGCCGTAGACGCCGGGCCAGTGGATCTTGACATCCGTGGAGGAGAAGAAAGCAGCGACGGGCTTGGCCAGCTTCGTGATCGCGATGATAACGACGACGAGGACGTAGGGCAGCAGGGCCAGGCCGATGCGCGACCCGGTGGGCTTGTCGGATTCGTCGGTCGTCGTGGCGAATTCCTCGGGGGTCGTGGGACCCCAGAAGAGGAGGAAGACATAGCAGGCGGCGAAGCCGAGGAGGGAGGCGACGACCGCGGTCAGCTCGTAGGAAACGGAGGGGGTGAAGAAGTGGCCGACGCCGGCTGCGGCACCCGCGACGAGGGCGAGGGGCCAGAGCTGGCGCACGCCGCGCCCGCCGTCCAGGATGAACAGCATCAGGAACGGGATGAACAGACAGAAGATCCAGGTCAGGTGGCCCATGTCGCCTGCGACGATGACGGGTTCAGCGCCACCGAGCTTGCCGGCGGTCGTCGTGGGGATGGCCATAGCGCCGAAGCCGACGTTGATAGCGTTGCCGACGACGGTGACGACGGCTGCCTTGATCTTCGGGACGCCCAGGGTCACGAGCATGGCGCAGGTGATGGCCACGGGCGCGCCGAAGCCAGCCAAGCCCTCGAGCAGGCCGCAGAAGCACCAGGCGACGAGGAGTGCCTGGGCGCGCTGGTCGCCGCGACCGATCGTGTTGAACACGGCCTTGAGATCGGACGATCGGCCGGACTTCTCCGTGAGGTTGTAGAGCCATACGGCTGCGATGATGATGTAGATGATGGGCATGAAACCCATGGCCGCGCCCTGCGTACCGGCCAGGAGCGCCATGCCGATGGGCATCTTGAACGCGAGGACCGCGATGACGAGGGACGTGACGAGTGAGATGATCGCGCACCAATGGGTGGCGACCTTGAACACGCCCATGAGAACGAAGAAGAGGATGAGAGGGAGGAGGCCGACGATGGCCGTCAGGAAGACGTTGCCCGCGACCGACGTCGTCGAGGGGGTAAAGGATTGGGCTAACAACAGGGGGGTCATGACTGCTCCGCGCATCGCTGAGTGGGACATTGGACCCATTTATCATGGCATATGAATGGCGCGATTGACGAATGTTGGTGCGGATTTTCAGGCCGTTGGTCCTTGACGCATCCGACGTGTCTTGGTGATGCGTCGTCGGATCGTCGCGCCGCATCTCACGTCCAGTATGTGCAGCCCTCTCTCACGTCACCAGGAGCGTCGATAGACTACGAAGTGTGAAGACTACATCTGACGTTCCCGTTCCCACCGGCTCGCGCATGCCTATTGGCAAGTACCGTGCGTTCCTGGATACGAATCCGATCGACCTGTCGGATCGCCAGTGGCCCTCCAAGCACATCACGAAGGCGCCGCGCTGGATGTCCACCGACCTGCGCGATGGCAACCAAGCCCTCATTGAGCCGATGGACCCGGCTCGCAAGCGCCACATGTTCGACCTGCTCATCAAGCTGGGCTACAAGGAGATCGAGATCGGTTTCCCCTCGGCCTCGCAGACCGATTTTGACTTCGTGCGTTCGCTGATCGAGGATGACGCGGTGCCCGAGGACGTCACGATCTCGGTGCTGACCCAGTCGCGCCCCGAGCTGATCGAGCGCACTGTCGAGGCCATGGTCGGCTTCCCGCGCGCCACCGTTCACCTGTACAACGCGACCGCCCCCGTGTTCCGCGAAGTGGTCTTCCGTGCGGACAAGGCGCAGACGATTGAGCTGGCCCAGTTCGGTGCGCGCGAGGTCATCGCTCAGGCGGAGAAGCGCCTCGGGGATGACACGATTTTCGGCTTCGAGTACTCCCCGGAGATTTTTGTCGACACGGAGCTGGACTTCGCCCTCGAGGTGTGCGAGTCGGTCATGGATGTGTGGGAGCCGGGCGAGGGGCGCGAGATCATCCTGAACCTGCCCTCCACGGTCGAGCGCGCAACGCCGAATGTCTTCGCCGACCAGATCGAGTGGATGAGCCGCAACCTGAGCCGCCGCGAGTACATCGCTCTGTCCGTTCACCCCCACAACGATCGAGGCACCGGCGTGGCCACGGCGGAGCTGGCACTCCTGGCGGGAGCGGATCGCATCGAGGGCTGCCTGCTGGGCCAGGGCGAGCGCACCGGGAACGTCGACCTGGTGACGCTGGGTCTGAACCTGTTCAGCCAGGGCATCGATCCGGGCATCGACTTCTCGGACGTGGACGCGATCCGTCGGACGGTCGAGTACTGCACGCAGATGGAGACCTCTCCGCGCGCCCCCTACGTCGGCGACCTCGTCTACACGAGTTTCTCCGGCTCGCACCAGGACGCGATCAAGAAGGGTTTCGCGGCCCGCAAGACGAAGGTGGATGCGGCCGGTGGCGACGAGAACGCTGTCGTGTGGGAGCTGCCCTACCTGCCGATCGACCCGCACGACGTGGGCCGCTCCTACGAGGCCGTGGTGCGCGTGAATTCGCAGTCCGGCAAGGGGGGCGTCGCCTACCTCATGTCGACCGCGCACTCCCTGGAGCTTCCGCGTCGCCTGCAGGTGGAGTTCTCCCGCATCGTTCAGCGTCACACGGACACCTATGGCGGCGAGATCAACGCGGCAACGCTGTGGAAGATCTTCGCGGACGAGTACCTGCCCACCAGCGCCGCTCCCGGCCTGGAGCCGTGGGGCCGTTTCGAAATGCGCTCTTCGCAGGTGTCTTCTATCGATGATGAGCACGTCGAACTCAATGCGACGCTCTTCGACGGTGGCGAGTCCGTGAAGGTCCAGGCGGTGGGTACGGGTCCGATCGACGCCTTCGTCTCGGCGCTGCACGAGTTCGACCTGGACGTGCGTATCCTCGACTACTCCGAGCATGCGATGAGCCAGGGCCGCGACGCGCGCGCCGCCGCCTACGTGGAGGCGGCCGTAGATGGCCAGATCGTGTGGGGTGTCGGTATCGACTCCTCGATCACGCGCGCCTCGTACAAGGCTGTTATTTCGGCGGTCAACCGCGCTTTGCGCTGAGCGCATCGACAGAGGAAACACCGGCCTCGTCCCAATGGGCGAGGCCGGTGTTTTGCTGCGCGTCAGGCGCGTGCCGAGGTCATGGTTGGCTTCTGCGTGAATATGGTGAGCGCGTGCAGTACCTGGCCGTCGAGGATGCGGGAGATCCTCTCTGTGAGGATATAGGGGTCGGAAGTCATGCCGGAAGCCAGCCACTGGCTGACGTGTCCGAGCATGCAGAGCGTGAAGTGGTCGGCGATGAACACGCGGTCGCCCTCGGTGACTCGCAGGTCTTGGCTCAGCTCGTCAACGACGGGTTCCATGACGGAGTGCAGCTGCTTGTAGAGGAAGATCTGGAATTCCTCCATGCCGAGCGAGGAGAGGACCGAGCGGGTCTCCTCCGGGTGGGACTGCATCCACACGAGCATGGCGAGCAGCCCGTCGGACCATTCGTCGTAGGTGGAGTGGGCGGCGACCTGGTTGCCGACCTCGCGCTTAAAGACCCACACGGTCAGGTCGCGAATGTCGGAAAAATGATAATAAAAGGCCTGACGGGTCACGCCGGCGGCGCGCGTGAGACCGGAGACTGTCACCTTAGACAGGGGTGTGGTTGTCAGCGCGTCGCGTAAGGCGCGCGCGAGTGCCGTTTTGGCATCAGTGTGGGGCATCAGAAGTCCTCGTCAGCGGTAAAAGAGAGGTTACGTGCGGACTGTACATGTCGGAATGCGGAACCGCTAGATCCCGCGTCTAGACACAGTTGCCTGTTTGGGTAGCGTGTCCTCTCTTACACGTGAATACGCCGCACATTTTGTATTTTGACACCATGTTCTGACCGTAATCAAGAAGTTACATTTGGCATTGTAGTAAAGGTTTGCCGCTGTGTCATGCGTGGTGTGTGGGGTCGTTGTTGTGACACTTCCTTGCTTCTGTGGTCAGGTTACGATGCAGGGGTTGTCGTCACAGGGGAGTGTGGGGGAGGTGTGTAGAAAGAATCCCGGCCTCGTCGATGAGGACGAGGCCGGGGTGAGGCAAGCTGTGCACCTTCGCGCGGTCGGTGGGAGGTCCGCGTTACTGTGCCAGGCGCGCCAGAGCCGGGGTGGTTTGGTCGGTCATGAGGACGCGCATGCGAGCGATCGCCAGCGAGGGGTTGACCTCCAGGCCGGAGAGCATCCACTGGGCCATATGGGCGGTGGTTGCCAGGGCAAAGTGCTGAGCGACGACGTCGCGCGCGGTGGCCGTGGCTGTGCCGGGCAGGCGAGACTCGATGAGTTCCTGGATGTGCGAGGCAAAGAAGGCCCACAGGTCGTTCGGTTCGATGGTCTTCATTGCGGAGGCGGTTTCATCACGATGCTCATGCATCCACATCATCGTCGTCTCGATGGCATCAAGCCATTCTCCCGAACCGGTGGTCAGGCGAGCTGTGACCTCCTCGCGGAAAACCCAGGAATTGAGGTCGTTGAGCGAGCTGAAGTGGTAGTAGAACGCTTGACGGGTAACCCCCGCAGCGCGTGTCAGTGCGCTGACAGAGATCTTTGACAGTGGCATTTGCGTCAGGGCCTGACGCAGCGCAGTGCCAAGCTTTTCACGGGCATCAATCGGGGGAGCCATATCTTTCCTTCCTTCGACGGTTACGAGTAAACCATACCACTTACGAGAAAACTATCTACCCGAAAACTACCTTAAAGGTGTTAGACCGACCACGCTGTCAGTTTCTCATACTTTGTTGACAACGCCCACAGATAGACTTGTCGGCGATTCTGACACCACACTTCACAAGGAATTTCGCCAATCGCGACGCCCCGAGCGCGAGGCAACCCCGGCCTCGTACCCGTGACACAATGTGTCCGTGATGAAGTCCTATCGAGACGAGGCGATCGTCCTGCGCACCCACAAGCTGGGCGAAGCCGACCGCATCATCACCCTGCTCACTGCCGAACACGGTCAAGTCCGCGCCGTCGCCAAGGGCGTACGCAAGACGACCTCGAAGTTCGGTGCGCGCGTCGAACCCTTCTCCGTCATCGACGCACAGCTCTACATCGGGCGCACCCTCGACACCCTCACTCAGGTCACCTCCATCGCCCAATACGGCGACGCCATCGCCGCCGACTACGACCTCTACCTGGCGGCAACCGTCGTCGTCGAAACCGCGCAGCGGCTGACCGCCGACACGCAAGACGGCACCCACTCCCAATACCTGCTGCTCCTCGGTGCCCTCAACGCGCTCGCGCGAGGCCGGCACGACCCCACTCTCGTCCGTACCTCCTACACGCTGCGAGCCCTCGCCCTGGCGGGCTGGGCACCGTCCTGCTTCGACTGCGCTGTATGCGGTGCGCAGGGGCCGCATGGGTCGTTCTCGATCCCCGACGGCGGCACTGTTTGCGACACCTGCCGTCCGCCCGGCGCATCCTCCCCGGCGCCCGACACCGTCGCACTCCTCGGCCAACTCCTCAGCGGCGACTGGGTGCGTGCGGACCGCTGCGAGGCCTACGCGTGCACCGAGGCCTCGGGCCTCATCTCCTCCTATACTCAATGGCATCTCGAGAGGCGCCTGCGCTCGCTGACCGTTATCGACAGGAGTCACCAATGACCACCCATCGCCCCACCCCCATGGACCGCGCCCCCAGCGATCCCACGGCACCCCTGCTGGGACCCGGCCAGTGGCACGTGAATGCGCCCTCCTTCGGACGCGGCGAAGTCCCCGCACACGTCGCCCTCATCATGGACGGAAACGGGCGCTGGGCGAACTCGCGCGGCCTGACCCGCACCGAGGGCCACCGGGCGGGGGAGTATGCGCTTATGGACACCATCGCGGGTGCAATCGACGCGGGCGTGCGCTACCTGAGCGTCTACACCTTCTCGACAGAGAATTGGAAGCGATCGCCCGCCGAGGTCTCCTTCATCATGAACTACGCCTCCGACGTACTCGCACGGCGCACCGGCCAGCTGGCACAGTGGGGCGTGCACGTGCGCTGGAGCGGACGCCGCCCGCGCCTGTGGACGAGCGTGATCAAGGCGTTGGAAAAGGCTGACCGAGCGACTGCTCATTGCAAGACTCTGGACCTGATCATGTGCGTCAACTACGGTGGGCGCGCTGAGCTGGCCGATGCCGCGCGATCCATCGCCGAGGGCGTGGCTGCGGGACGCCTGAGTCCGCGCGGCGTCAACGAAAAGACCTTCGCGCGCCACCTGTACCTGCCCGACGTCCCCGATGTGGACCTTATGATCCGCACGTCGGGGGAGCAGCGCCTGTCCAACTATCTGCTGTGGCAGATGGCCTACGCGGAGATGATGTTCGTCGATACTCCCTGGCCCGCATTCGACCGCGAGGAGCTGTGGGGCTGCCTGGAGGAGTTCGCGGGACGTGATCGCCGCTTCGGCGGGGCGATTGATCGCGTCGCGCAGTCTTAGTTGCGGTCCTTGGCCAATGAGTGGTCGACGGCGGCGCGCTTACGGTGGCCCCACACGACCTTGGCGGTGATGAGACCAATGATGAGCGCCAGGCCGGCCCACCCCCACGGGGATCCGGCAATCGCTCGGACCGCCGCGGCGAACACCGCAAGCATGCCGAGGCCGTAAAGTAGCGCCCATAGAACGCACCCGGGGATCATTGCGAACGTGTAGGTGCTCCAGCGCATGCGCACCAGCCCCGCGCCCGCGTTCACCGCGGTCTGAATGCCGACCGTCAGAAAACACAGGGGGATTGCGATAATGCCCCACTTGTCGAGCAAAGCCGCGCCCTTGCGGGGAACCGGGCCGTCAAACCAGCGGGCCATGGCCCCCAGGAATCCGGTGCGTCCCGAGGCACGCATCGCGCCGGAGGCAACGCCGCGCGCAAGCCAGTAGGTTGACTGGGCGCGGAAGAAAACGACCCCGAACAGAAAAACGAAGAGGAAGATCCCCTCGCGGGCGAATTCAGGGACCATGTTGTCGATTCCTGCGGTGTGCACGAACCCTCCATCGGATACACAATGAAACGTAGGTTATCCTAACCTATCGAGCAGTGTGGAGGGAATCCCCTGCTGCCGCCTGGGCACCCCTAGTGCGTGGCGGCCTTGGCCTGGCACGAGGAACAGGTGCCGAAGAGTTCCAGGGAATGCTCGACGCCCGCGAATCCGTGAGCCCGCGCGACGCTGGTCACCCACGACTCGATCTGAGACTGCTCGATTTCTTCGGTGAAGCCGCACTCGCGACACACCAGGTGGTGGTGATGATGGTTGCTCGTGCAGGTGCGATACAGGGACTCGCCGTCGGAGGAGCGCAGCGTGTCGACGCGCCCGTCCTCGGCGAGTCCCTGCAGTGAGCGGTAGACCGTCGCAAGGCCCACGCGATGGCCCTGGGAGTGCAGGTCCTCGAAGATCTGCTGGGCGCTGCGGAAGTCAGTCACGCGCGTCAGCTCGTCCAAGACGGCCTGGCGTTGCTTGGTCATGCGCTGCATGTGTGGTCCTTACGTGGTGGCGAATTTAGTGGGTGACCGCCTGCTCGGGGTGCTGGTTGTGTGTGCGAGCCACGCGCAGTCGGCGCACCCGGCGAATGCGGTCCACGACTGCCCTGATCATAAACCCGACCGCGTACAGTCCGATGGCACCGACAACGATGGTCGCGCCGGGGGACAGGTCGATGAAGTAGGTCAGGGACAGGCCGCAGGTGCAGATGAGGACGCCGAGCACCATGGCGATGCCCATGGTTGAGCGGAACGACCGCGCCCCCAGCTGCGCGATGGCAACGGGAATGACCATGAGTGCACTCACCAGGAGCGAGCCGACGACGCGCATCGCGACCGCCACGGTCAGGGCCGACAGAATCGCGATGAGGAGGGAAAGCGTGCGCACGGGCAGACCTGTCGAGCGCGCAAAGTCCTCGTCGTTGGTCACGGAGAAGAGGGCGGGTGCCAGGCCCACGCCGAGCACGATGATCGCGAGTCCCAGGATCGTGATGAGCGAGATGTCGCTCCAGCGCACAGTCGAGATTGATCCGAAGAGATAGGAGTTGAGCTGGGCGGATGTGCCGCCCGCCAGGCCGATGAGCAGCACGCCTCCCGCGATGCCGCCGTAAAAGAGCATCGCCAGCGCAGTGTCGCCCGACGTGCGTCCGCTCTGGCGGACCAGCTCAATCATGATCGCACCCAGCAGGGAGATGATCACTGCGCCCGGGACAGCCCACGAGTCTGCCGGGGATACGTTCGCGAACGTGCCGACCAACCAGCCGAGCGCAACACCGGTCAGAGAAATGTGCCCGATGCCGTCGCCGAGCATCGCGAGCCTGCGGTGTACCAGATACGTGCCGATGATCGGTGCAGTCAGCCCGACGATGAGCGCGGCCAGGAGGGAACGCTGCATCATCTGGGAAGAAAGAAGGGTGGTCACGGCGTCAATCATGCGTCTCTCCCGTCCAGATTCCGCTGACGAGGCCTTGGTCGCCCTGTGAGGGAGCAGTGGCCTCAGAGGGAGGGCAGTGGTTGCCTCCTCCGTGGTGCTGTTCGTGGTCATCCTCAATATGGGGAGGGCCGTCGTAGGAGACGTGCCCGGCGCTGATGTGCAGCTCGCGGTCGAGGAGAGGGCCGAGTTCGCCCAGCTCGTGTAGGACGATGAGGATCGTCGTGCCCTCTGCCTTCGCGTCGGCGACGATTGACGCCAGGCGCGCGCGGGAGGCGGCGTCGATCCCGGCCATCGGTTCATCCATGATGAGCAGCTCGGGACGGCGCACGAGGGCGCGCGCGATGAGGACGCGCTGAGCCTGGCCGCCCGACAGGATATTCATGGGGGAGTGGGCGCGGTGGGCCATGCCGACGCGCTCAAGCGCCTCCATCGCGCGGGCGGTGTCGCCGGGCAACGCCCACAGGCGTGTCGGGCCAAGGAGACCGGAGCGCACGACCTCAATTGCGCTGGCGCTGATAGCACCTCCCGAAGAGATGCGCTGGGGCACGTAGCCGATCTTCTTCCAGGGCACGCGGCCTCGGGCGGTGATCGAGCGGCCGAAGAGGAGGGCATCACCGCTCGTGATGGGGGCGGTGCCCAGGATGGCCTTGAGCGTCGTGGACTTGCCCGACCCGTTCGAACCGGTGATGGCAACGGTCTGGCCGGCGGGAATAGACAGGGAGATCCCGTGAAGGATCAGGTCCGTATCCCAGGCCACATGCAGATTATCGAGACGCACGACGGCGGTCGTCTCCGCCTGGGAGGCTCCCGCCGTCGTGGTGGTGTCAGTCGTGATCACTGGCAGTTGTTGGCTTTCGTCAGGGCGTCAATGTTGTCGTTCATGACTGCGGCGTAGTCCTTGGAAGAGTCGGTCTGGGACTCGATCGGATCCAGGACGGCCGTGGAGATTCCGAGGTCATCGGCCAGGGTCTGCGCGATCTTGGGGTCAATGAGGGCCTCGGTGAAGATGGTCGTCACGCCCTGATCCTTGGCAATCTTGCCGATCTCGGCCAGGCGTGCGGGGGAGGGGGAGGACTCAGGGTCGAGGCCCGAGATGCCCACCTGGGTCAGGCCGGTGCGGTCGGCGAGGTAGCCGAAGGCGGTGTGCGCGGTGACGAAGGTCTTAATCTGGCAGGTCGAGGTCTTCGTGACGAGGTTGTCGCCCAGGGAGGTGAGTTCCTTGTTCAGGGCCTGTGCGTTGGCCTTGTAGGTCTCGGCGTTGGTCGGATCGGCCTCAGCGAGCTTGTCGCCCACCAGGGTTGCGGCATTGGCCATACGCGCCGGGTCGAGCCAGAAGTGCGGGTCCATGCTCATGTCGTGGTGGTGGTCGTGGTCGGCGTGCTCATGGTCGTGGCCCTCGTGCTCGTGGTCGGCGGCCTCCCCAGACTGGGCTTTGCCGGACTGAGCTTCGCCGGACTGGGCCTCGTCGGTGCCCTCGTCCTCGCCCGGATGGTTGGACGTCGAGTCGATCGCAACCAGCTGGGCAGCGGAGGACACATCAATGACGGTTGTGGGGGCATGCTGCTCGATGGCTTCATCGACCGCGCCCTGGAAGCCGGCCAGGTAGACCACCGCGTCGGCGGAGGCCAGGGAGTCGACCATCTTGGGCGAGAGTTCAAGGTCGTGAGGCTCGGCACCGTCCGGGGTCAGCGAGGTGACGGTGACGTGCTCACCGCCAACCTTCTCAGTCAGGTACTTCAGGGGATAGAAGGAAGCCATGACGGTCAGGGTGCCGTCCTTGCTGGCTTTGCTGGTCTTGTCGCCGGTCGAGGCGGAGGGGGAGCAAGCGGACAGAGCGAGCGCTGTAGCTGCCGCACATGCGGCGACGAGGATTCTTTTCAACATGAGAATCATTCTCTGACCTAGTGAGAATGATTGTCAAGTCATTCTCGGAGAGCGAACTTGTCTGATCAGGGCTTTAGCGCGCGTGCGCGGTCGTTCCGCGCACGACTAGGTCGGGCGAAAAGACGTAATCCTCGTGAATGGGGGCGGAGTTGGGTGTGGCCAAGGCCTCGAAAAGATTGCGTACGGCGGCGGAAACGATCGAGGCGACGGGCTGGTGGACGGTGGTCAGGCCCGGGCTGAGGCGGGACATGAGGAAGGTATCGTCGAAACCGATGATGGAGATGTCATCCGGGACCGACAGTCCCATGGAGGTGATCGTTCGGATTGCGCCGAGCGCCTGTAGATCCGACCCGGTGATGATTGCTGTAACTCCGCGCTCGATCAGGCTGGCCGTATGGGCTGCCGCGGCCTCGTATGTGTAGAAGGTTTCCTCGATGATGGGGGCGTGGTCACCGATCAGCTCGCCCATGATCTGTGTGAAGGCCTCTGCCTTGCGCAGAGCGGGGACGATGTGGGTGCGACCGCCCAGGAGAGCGATACGGGTGTGACCGAGCTCGTGTAGGTGGGTGACGGCCGCGCGGATTCCCAGTGCGTCGCCCGTAGAAAAGTCAGGGGCAGGAATCTCGGGACGTGCGCCATTGATGGTCACAAAAGGGATTGAGTGCTGTGTCACATTGAAATAGGGACCAAGGTCTGCCAGGAGGTCAGCATGCCGTCCGGATACGAAAATGAGGCCGCTCACACGATGGTCGAGTAGAGAAGATAGGTGGTCGAACTCCGAGGTTGCACCCGGTGTTTGCGTCCGAATGAGTGAAATACCACCTGCTCGCGACACCTCCTTCTGGAGGTGATGGGTAAAAGAGGCGAAGATCGGGTTCGTCAGCTCGGGGACGATGATGCCAATCGTCGGCGTGTCGGGGGTACGTTCGGGTGTCGGGCGGTCGTATCCCAGTTCGTCAATCGCGGTCAGGACCTTGCGGCGCGTGTCTGCGGAGACCTGTCCGACGCCGTTAAAGACGCGCGAGACCGTTGCCGTCGAGACGCCCGCGTGTGCGGCGATATCGGCCATACTCGTGCGGTTTTTCGTCATCGACTCAGCTCTCCTTTGGGTGTGTGCGCACGACTCGACGATAACCAATGTAACAGCTGGTTCATAATTCGGAAAATTGTTGCAGAAACAAAAACGGACGTATTACAGTGACTAATAGCAGGTCGCTGATGGAGGCGACCAGCCCGACCAACACAGGAGTAAATATGCGACGTGGCATCGCAGCACTCGGCGCCTTTGCGGCGGTCACCGCCCTGGCTGCTTGCAGTGGCAACACCACCCCGGCCGCGACCGACAACGACACGACGGCGACCCTCACGATCTGGGCGGACGACACTCGTTTCACGCAGGTCCAGACTTTCGCCAGTGACTTCACGGCCGAGACGGGCGTTGCTGTCAATGTTGTTCAGAAGTCCGAGGCTGACATGGACACCGAGTTCACCACCCAGGTGCCCACCGGAAACGGCCCCGACCTGATCGTTATGGCACACGACAAGCTCGGTGCGCTCGTCGCTAACGGTGTCGTCGCCCCCGTCGACCTGGGCGAAGCCAAGTCCCAGTTCTCCGACGTGGCCGTCAAGGCCGTGACGTACAACGGCCAGACCTACGGTGTTCCCTACGCCGTTGAGTCTGTCGCCCTGGTTCGTAACGACGCCCTGACCAGCGACACTCCCACCACCTACGACGACTTGATTTCCTCGGGCAAGGCGTCGGGTGCCGAGTACCCCTTCATCATCCAGATGGGCGACAAGGGCGATCCGTACCACTTCTACGCTTTCCAGACCTCCTTCGGCGCTCCCGTTTTCAAGACCAACTCTGAGGGCGAGTACACCGCCGAGCTGGCTATGAACGGCTCCGGCGGCACCGAGTTCGCCAACTGGCTGAAGGCTCAGGGCGACGCGGGCATCGTGTCCCCCTCGATCACCGGCGACATTGCCAAACAGAAGTTCCTTGACGGTGCCGCGGCCTACACGGTGACCGGCCCCTGGAACGTCGCGGCCTTCCGCGCGGCCGGAATGAAGGTCTCTGTCCTGCCTGTCCCCGCTGCCGGCTCGCAGGCCGCCCAACCCTTCGTTGGCGTCCAGATGTTCTACCAGAGCGCCAAGTCCGCCAACCCGGTTGCCGCCAAGCAGTTCTTCAACTACCTGGCTACCCCCAAGGCTCAGGAAGAGATGCAGAAGCTCGGTGGCCGCGCCTCCGCGATGCCCGAGGTTGCCGCTGCTTCCGATGACCAGGACATCAAGGACTTCTCCAAGGTTGCTGAGGGCGGCGCGCTCGCTCCCGCGATCCCTGCGATGGGTACCGTCTGGAACTTCTGGGGCCAGACCGAGGCCGATATCGTGACCGGCAAGGATACGCCTGACGCTCTGTGGTCCATGATGGTCACCAACATCGAAGGCAGCATCGCCTCCAAGTGAGTCCCCTCGCTCGGCGATAGTCGCTCGAGCAAGACCTCACCTCGACGCACTGGAGTGCTCATGCCCGCCCGTCCCCATTGGCGTTGCGGGCGGGCATGAGCCCCATCGATATTCAACGCCGCAAGTCGGCGCACAGGCACCTGCGGTGCCCTTTTTGACCGCCGTCAGGCGGATTCGTCGCAATGACGCGCGTACGCGCACGTGTGGAGGACACGATGTCTGAGCCAGCGAAGGCTACAGAAAAGAAAAAGACGGGGCCCAAGGCCTCGCATGCGAGCGAAGTGACCAAACCTGGTTTCTTCGTGAAACTCGTCCTGATGATGCTCATCGACGCCCTGGGGCTCTACGGCATGTTCACCGCGTACCTGGTGAAGTCGTGGACGGTTCTCGCCGTCCTGGCCGTGCTGCTTCTCGTCGTGAACTGGGTGTACTTCTCCAAGCGGATGATCCCGGCGAAGTACCTGGTTCCCGGCATGGTGTTCCTGCTCATCTATCAGGTGTTCGTCATGGGGTACACGGGCTACGTGTCCTTCACGAACTACGGGCAGGGCCATAATTCGACCAAGGAAGACGCGGTTGCGTCGATCCTGAAGTCTGCGGAGCAGCGCGCCCCCGGCGCAGTGAATCTCCCGGCCGCTATCGTTGAAGACGGCTCGGGCCTCGGCCTGGCCATCGTCGATGCCGAGACCGGTGGTATCAAGGTCGGCAACTCCGAGAAACCCTTCCATGAGGTGGGTGGCACGCAGTCCGCCGGCATGATCACCGCCGTTGACGGGTACAAGGTTCTCAAGATCAACGATGTTCTGAAGCGCCAGACCGAGGTCTTCGCGCTGAACGTCCCGGCCTCCGAGGATCCCAACGCGGGCCACTACAAGAGCGAGGATGGCACGACCGCCTACCTTGCGAAGTCTCGCTACAACTACGATGAAGCTGCGGACACGCTGACCGACACCGAGACGGGCACGGTCTACACGGCCGACGGTAAGGTCGGTGCGTTCGTCGACGCCGAGGGTAATCAGCTCGATCCGGGCTGGCGCGTCTTCGTCGGCTTCGACAACTACCGCAACATGTTCACGCGCGGCGATCTGGCGGGTCCCTTCATGAAGGCCCTCGTATGGTCCTTCATCTTCGCTGCCGCATCGGTCTTGTCGACCTTCGCGCTCGGCCTCATCCTCGGCCTCGTCTTCGCGGACAAGCGCATCAAGGGGCGCAAGATCTACCAGTCCCTCATGATCCTGCCCTACGCCTTCCCGGCCTTCCTGGCCACGCTGGTGTGGAAGGGTATGCTCAACAAGGACTTCGGCTTCATCAACCAGGTGCTCCTCGGCGGTGCGCACGTCCCGTGGCTCACGGATGGAACGCTGGCGAAGCTCTCGATCCTGGGCGTGAACCTGTGGCTGGGCTTCCCCTACATGTTCCTCGTCTGCCTGGGTGCCCTGCAGTCGCTGCCGGGTGACGTTGAAGAGGCCGCGAAGATCGATGGTGCTTCCGGACTGCGTACCGTGTGGTCCATCAAGCTGCCCCTCGTGCTGCAGTCCACCGTCCCGCTGCTGATCGCGTCCTTCGCGTTCAACTTCAACAACTTTTCGCTCATCTACATGTTGACCGGCGGTGGCCCGAACTACCCGGGCATGGATGTCGGCGAGACTGACATCCTGATTTCGATGGTCTACAAGATCGCGATCGAGTCGGGTTCCCCGAACTACGGCCTGGCCTCGGCCATGTCGATCATCATCTTCATCGTCGTGGGCGTGATCGCGTGGCTCGGTTTCCGCCAGACGAAGACCCTTGAGGAGCTGTGATGAGTGCTGCAAAAGTGACGAAGAAGAAGAGCGAGCCGACCCTCAAGGGTGCGCGCTGGTGGAAAGAGGTCGGATGGCGCCACATCGTCGCCATCGTCATGATCATCTACTGCCTGGTCCCGCTGCTCTATGTCCTGTCGGTCTCCCTCAACCCGGGCGCGACGCTGACGGGTTCGAACAAGCTGTTCTCGAACGTGTCGTTCGATAACTACATGTCCCTGGGGTCGGGCAAGTACGCTGCTTACTGGTCGTGGGTCGTCAACTCTCTGATCGTGTCTACCACGACCGCTATCGGTACTGTCCTCATGGGCGCTGCTGCCGCCTACGCGTTCAGCCGCTTCCGCTTCAAGGGGCGCCGTGGCACGCTGACCGGCCTCCTGCTGGTCCAGATGTTCCCGCAGATGCTGGCCTTCGTGGCCCTGTACCTGCTGCTCCTGGGTATCCAGGACATCTTCCCGGTCATGGGCCTGAACTCGAAGCTCGGCCTGATCTGCGTCTACCTCGGTGGCGCGCTCGGCTCGAACACTTTCCTGCTGTACGGCTTCTTCAACTCGATCCCGCGTTCGCTGGATGAGGCGGCGATGATCGACGGCGCGACGCACGCCCAGACCTTCTGGACGATCATCATGCCGCTGGTTCGCCCGGTTCTGGCCGTTGTCGGCCTGCTGAGCTTCATCTCCTCGCTCGGTGACTTCGTGATCGCGAAGGTCGTCCTGCAGGATCAGGATCAGTTCACGCTGGCCGTCGGCATGTACATGTGGGCAGCCGATGAGCGTACCGCCCCGTGGGGCATTTTCGCGGCGGGTGCCGTCCTCGCGGCCGTCCCGGTCATCCTGCTGTTCCAGTACCTGCAGAAGTACATTGTCTCCGGCCTGACCGCCGGCGGCGTCAAGGAGTAAGTGCGCCGCGCCCTCCTGCCTAGCCAGCCCCGGCCTCGTCCCCTATCCCCGTGGGACGAGGCCGGGGTTCTTTGCGTGTTCGGGCACCGTGTGGGTCGAGGGCGCAACAAAGCCGCCCAACGCCCGCCCGGTGTCCGCCTGGCGTCCTGTGCTCGGGCTGGTTGTGGCGGGGGAGTGGCTCGGTTTGCCAGTTCCGTGTTTGTTCTTGTGTGTTGGGGCGCTGCACCCGATCCGTAGGCAATGCACCTCTTCTGAACGGGTGCAGTGCCCCTGATCGGGTGCACGGTCCCGTAACGGGTGCAGCGCCCCCGCTCTGCCGTTGCTTCTGGTGGTGGTGTGGCTGCTTGTCCGGGTCGCGGGTGCCTTCGTGCCTGGTCGCCCGCGAGCCTTGGCAGCCTCTTGTCGCTTGGAGTTGTCGACTAGAAATCCCCGAGTCCTCTGGGCGGGCCTCCGCCCGGGCTGTCCGTGTGGTGTAACCGTGTTGTGGTTGGCCCAAGACGCTCTCCGCAATACCTGGGGCGAATCAATCGATCGGGTCTGCGCATTGGCGGGTTAGTGCTGACATTCGTCGGGCCTAGCTGCGCGGGCGGGGTGTTCGGTCTGCATTCGGGCGAGAGGGGAGTGAGGTGTGATCTGCAACTCGTTAGGTGAGATAGGTTGACAGGTTAGTTGGTTATATGGTTCATTAGTCGTGTAATGAACCGCTGAACCGAGGAGGCTGCCAATGGCACCCACATTCGTCTCGGGGATCCCGATCTACGTGCAGATCGCCGATGACATCCGTGCGCAGATCCTGCGCGGCACCCTGCGCGCTGGGGACCAGCTCACCTCCACCACGGAGTACTCCGCGACCTACCGCATCAACCCGGCCACCGTCGGCAAGGCCTTCTCGATCCTCGTCGACGAGGGACTCGTCGAAAAGCGGCGAGGCATCGGCATGTTCGTTGCCGAAGGCGCGCAGAGCGTGCTCGTGGCCGACGGACGTGCGTCCTACGTGGAGGAGACCCTGAACCCCGCCGTCGAAGCTGGCCTGGCACTGGGCCTCGATATCGACGCCATCATCGACCACGTCCGCGCCTACAGCGCCGATACAACCGCCAAGGACAACTCATGATCACCCTGACCTCCATCACCCACACCTACCGAGGGGAGATAGTGCCGGCTTTGCTCGACGTCTCCCTCACCCTCGGGGAATCGACTGTTACTGCTCTGGTCGGCCCCAACGGCTCGGGCAAGACGACGCTCATGCAGATCCTCGGAGGCCTGCTGGCACCCACCTCGGGGAGCATCTCCATCGATGCCGCACAGACCAGTGCCGACGACCTGTTCACCGACTCGATCATGGCTTCGTCCAGCCGAGACCTCGACGATGTCCCCGCAACTATCCTGATCCAATACGCCCGTCTGCGTCCCACCTGGGACGAGCGGCTTTTTGCCCACTACGCCCGGCGCTTCGGTCTGCCGGTCCGCAGCCGCAAGACTCTTGGAAAGCTCTCCGCAGGCCAAGCGGCCGTTGTCACCGGCGCGATTGCCCTGGCATCGGGTGCACCCATCACCCTCCTCGATGAGATCCAGGCGCCCCTGGACGTGCCCACGCGCTACGCCTTCTACGAGGAGATTCTCGCCCTGGCGGGGGAGTGCATGGAAGGAAAGCGCCCGCAGCGCCGCTTCCTCGTTTCCTCGCACATGGTTTCCGAACTCGAAAAGGTCGCCGAAGATGTCATCGTCTTGAAGAAAGGCGTGCTCCTCGCTCATGAGAGCGTCGACGACTTCACCTGCAGAGTCTGTGCACTGACCGGCCACGCCTCCGACGTTGAGCGCCTCCTCGTCGCCCGCCCGGACCTCGCCGTCATCGCCAGTCGCGAGCTGGGTCCCACGCGAGAGATCGTCGTGGACCTGCGTGGCGGCACCATTGATGAAGCCACGATCGTATCCCACTCACTGACCTCCTCGCCCTGTTCCTTCCAGGACGCCTTCGCCTACCTCATCCAGGAGAACGACCAATGAGCACCGCACCCACTGTTTCCTCTCAGCCCTCGATCTGGCGACTTGGAATGGTCGATTGGCGATTCGCTTTCGGAGTGTACGCCTCGGTTGTCGTCGGTCAATTTCTCATTAACTCGACGGTGAGCGCCATCATGTACGCGACCTCCGATGACTTCTCCCAGCACGTCGATCAGGCCGCCGTCAACGCTGCCTTCACGACGGGCATCTACCTCCTCATCACACAGATCATCACGACGACGACGTATCTGCGGGCAGCGTCTCTGAGCGGAGCGTCGCGCCGCACCCTGGCACTGTCGACCTACGTGCTAAGCGCTGTCGTTATCGCGATCGCCAGTGTGATCTGGTGGGTGCTCGCCCTGACTCAGACACACATCTTTTTCCTGGGGAGCCTCGAGTACCCCCTCGGAGTGGACTCGTGGCTCATCGTCGTGGCCGCCTGGATCGCCTGCGACGGTGCCGGACGCCTGATCGGTGCGGCCTCGCGCCATAGTCGAAGCCCGTGGACGGTCGCTCTCGGCATTATTGTGGCGACTGTACTGGGCCTAGCCGGCATCGCCGGTCCGGTCACCTGGCTGGTTCTCACGCTCGTTCACAAGTCCGGCTACCTTCCCCCGATGCACCCCGCCTTCTGGCTGCTCGGCCTCCTCACTCTCGCAGTTGCCGCCGCCGGATGGCGCCTGACCCTCACAGGCCGCCTGCGCCGCCTCAACTGAACGCAAGTTGCGCCTGGGGAACATGACCCCTCGCCCCGGCCCCGGCCTCGGCCCCCGCTTAATTCGGACGAGGCCGGGGTTCTGTCGGCGGTCGGGCGCGCACCTGTGGTGGGATCCATGAGCGCACAAGCGGGGAGAAACCGCCCCAAACAGCGGTTATCGACTAGTATCAATGGCGACACGACAGCCAGTCGTGCCCCAGATACTCAAGGAGTGACAAGTGGCTAAGGGACCCTCCCGCCTCGACAACGTGATCAGCCTGGCCAAGCGCCGCGGCTTCGTCTTCCCCTGCGGTGACATCTACGGTGGCACCCGTTCCGCGTGGGACTACGGTCCGCTCGGCGTGGAACTGAAGGAAAACATCAAGCGCGCCTGGTGGAACGCCATGGTCCGCCGCCGCGCCGACGTCGTCGGTCTGGACTCCTCCGTCATCCTCCCGCGCGAAGTGTGGGTTGCCTCCGGCCACGTCAAGGCCTTCACAGACCCGCTCATCGAGTGCCTCAACTGCCACAAGCGCGCCCGCGAGGACCAGCTCATCGAAGAGCTCGCCGAAAAGAAGGGCGTCGAAGAGTCCTCCCTGACCACCGCTGACCTCGTCTGCCCGAACTGTGGCGTGCGCGGCCAGTGGACCGAGCCCCGTGCCTTCTCCGGCCTGCTCAAGACCTACCTGGGCCCCGTCGACGACGAGGCCGGCCTGCACTATCTGCGCCCCGAGACCGCTCAGGGCATCTTCATCAACTACGCGAACGTCATGAACGCCGCGCGCAAGAAGCCTCCGTTCGGCATCGGCCAGATCGGCAAGTCCTTCCGCAACGAGATCACGCCCGGCAACTTCATCTTCCGTACCCGCGAGTTCGAGCAGATGGAACTCGAGTTTTTCTGCGAACCCGGCACCGATGAGGAATGGCACCAGTACTGGATCGACTACCGCAAGGCCTGGTACGTGGACCTCGGCATCGACCCGGAGAACCTGCGCGAGTACGAGCACCCCAAGGAGAAGCTCTCGCACTACTCCAAGCGCACCGTCGACTTGGAATACCGCTTCGGCTTCCAGGGCAGCGAGTGGGGCGAGCTCGAGGGCATCGCCAACCGCACCGACTACGACCTGCGCGTCCACTCCGAGGCCTCCGGCGCGAAGCTCGACTACTTCGACCCGAACACTAAGGAACGCTGGACCCCCTACGTCATCGAGCCCTCCGCGGGCCTCACCCGTTCCCTCATGGCCTTCCTCATCGAGGCCTACCACGAGGACGAGGCCCCCAACGCCAAGGGTGGTGTCGACAAGCGCGTCGTGCTCAAGCTGGACCCGCGCCTGTCCCCCGTCAAGGCCGCCGTCCTGCCCCTGTCCCGCAAGCCCGAACTGACCGGCCCCGCCCAGGAGCTGGCCGACGAGCTGCGCGGCATCTGGAACGTCGACTACGACGACGCCGGTGCCGTGGGACGGCGCTACCGTCGCCAGGACGAAATCGGTACGCCCTTCTGCATCACCTACGACTTCGACTCGATCGAGGACCACGCCGTCACCATCCGTGAACGTGACACGATGGAGCAGGTGCGCATCCCGCTCGACACGGTCAAGTCGTACCTGATCGAACGCCTGGGCTGCTGATTTGTCCATAGCCTCAACGTCCGCAGCGGCCCCGCTTCGTGTGGGGCCGCTGCGCCTGTGGACGCCCGTTGTCCTGGCCCCCATGGCCGGGGTGACAGACGTGCCCTTCCGACGCCTGTGCCGCATCATGGGCGAGTCGGGCCTGCCCGACCATCTGCGGCCCACCGGCATCCCCTCCTGGGCTGTCGAACCGGGGGAGAGGGCCACGGCCTCGTCCCCTCAGCCCCCGCGCGATGGCGCAGGCGAACCGCGCCACGTGGCCATCCCGCGCGTGGACGCGCCCGCAGGCCTGTACGTCACCGAGATGGTGACTAGCCGCGCCCTCGTCGAGGAGAATGAGCGCACCCTGGAGATGGTGCGCCCCGACCCCGCCGAGCGCGTGCGCTCCCTGCAGCTCTACGGCGTTGACCCCGCCGTCATGGCGAAGGCCGCGACAATGCTCGTTGAGCGCGACCTCACCGACCACATCGACCTGAACTTCGGGTGCCCCGTCCCCAAGGTCACGAAGAAAGGCGGGGGAGCGGCCCTGCCCTGGAAGCGCGACCTGTTCACTGACCTCGTCGCCGCCGTCGTGCGCGCCTGCGACCAGGCCGGGGAGCGCGTGGGGCGCGAAATCCCCGTGACCGTGAAGATCCGCATCGGCATCGATGCCGAGCACGAGACCGCGACCGAGGCCGCCCTGAGTGCGCAAAAACTGGGTGCCGCCGCGCTCACCCTGCACGCGCGTACCCAGAACCAGCACTACGCGGGACGCGCCCGCTGGGACGAGATCGCGCGCCTGAAGGAGCTGCTCGACATCCCCGTCTTCGGCAACGGCGATGTCTTCGAGGCCGCCGATGCCCTGGCGATGCTGGAGCGCACCGGCTGCGACGGCATCAGCGTCGGGCGCGGCGCCCAGGGACGCCCCTGGATCTTCCGTGACATCGTCGCTGCCTACCACGGTGGGGCCATCCCGCCCGGCCCCAGCCTCGCCGAGGTCGTCTCCGTCATCGAGCGTCACGCCGCCTGGTGCGTCGTCGACCAGGGCGACGAGGGGCGCGCGCTGCGCGAGATGCGCAAGCACATCGGATGGTACCTGCGCGGCTTCGCCGTCGGCGGCCCCCAGCGCCACGCCCTCTCCATGGTCTCCACCCTCCAAGAGCTGCACGATCGCCTCAGGGATCTTGACCTCGACCAGGCGTTCCCGCCAGCCGCCCGCGGGCCGCGAGGGCGAGCCGGCGGCGAAAAAACACCCCACCTGCCCGACGGCTGGCTGGACCACCCCTACCTCACGCAGCGCGAACGAGAGCGCCTGCACCTGGCAGAAATCGGATATTAAGCGAAGGAATCATGCCTCACTCATCTGCGCCCGACCCCGACCCTGTGCCCGGATTCGTCACCATCGGACGAGCCGCCAAAAAGGCGACCCTCGGGGGACGCACTCAGGTGATCGTGCCCGTCAGCGGTGACACGCGCGCCCTCACTGATCAGGTTGGCGCGCTCGCTTCCTGCCGCGCTGATATCGTCGAGTGGCGAGCCGACACCTACCTGTTCTCCCTGGTGGGTTCACACTTCGTGGCTGCCTCCGAGGTAGCCGACGACCTGGTGCGCATGGCCCGCTACGTCGCGGACGCCTCGCCCCTGCCCATCCTGGCGACCATCCGCACCTCCGTCGAAGGCGGCGAAGCGTCCCTGGACGATGAGGAATACTGCGCCCTCGTGGCAGCCCTGGCTCCCCACGTCGGAGGCGTCGATGTGGAGATCAGGCGAGACGGGTCTTCGGCTCTCATCGAAGACGCTCATGCGGCCGGCGCGCTCGTCATCGGCTCATTCCACGACTTCGAAGGGACCCCCAGCGACGACCAACTCGCCGAGGTGCTCGCCGACATGAACTACGCGGGGGCCGACGTCCTCAAGTTTGCCTGCATGGCCCACAGTGCCACCGACGCCGCGCGCGTACTCGGTGCGCAGGCATGGGCGCGCGAGGCCTACGACCGTCCCGTCATCGGCATCGCCATGGGACCCAACGGCGCGCCGACGCGCCTGGTCGGCTCTGCTCTCGGATCAGCTGCGACGTTTGCGACCCTGCCCGGTGCCGAGGGGAGTGCCCCCGGACAGTTCACCATCGAGCAGGCCCGAGCGGTCCTCGACATCGTCGAGGGCTCCGAGGCCTAGAGACACGTGTGGGGGGCGGGCCTCGTGGCCTGCCCCCCACAGCTATGTCAGCGACACGCTAGGAACGTTCACGCCTCCTTGGGCGTCACTGTCACGACCGTGTCAGAGATGCTGACCGGGCCGGGAGCGGCGGGGGTGATCTCGCCGAACTTCTTCTTGTTCGTCACGACCATCGGGGTGATGGTGTCGTAGCCGGCTTCGCGGATGACGTCCCAATCGACCTCAGCCAGGACATCGCCACGCTTGACGATGTCGCCCTTCGAGACGCGGGGCGTGAAGCCCTTGCCGTCCAGCTTGACCGTGTCCATACCGATGTGGATAAGGATCTGGACGCCGGAGGCGGACTTGAGGCCGTAGGCGTGGCCGGTCGGGAAGGCGACCGTCACCTTGCCGTCGCAGGGGGCGACGACGACCGCGTGAGCGGCGGGGGAGATGGCGACGCCGGGGCCGAGCGTACCGGAGGCAAAGGCCTCATCATTCACGTCGGAGAGCGCAACCAGCTCACCTGTCATGGGGGAGGTCAGCGTCAGGTCAGCCTTGGCCTCGTCGCTGAAAGACGGGGCGGGGGCAGCCTCAGCAGCCGGCGCGGTAGCCTCAGCGGCAGCATCCTCATTGGCCGGTGCAGCAGCGGCAGCCGCGGCAGCGGCGGCGGGAGCGGCGGAGACGCCAGCCTTCATGGCTTCCTTCTTCTCGCGAGCCACAGCCTTCTGCTCCTTCGTGCGGTAGTCGAAGAAGACGACCATCAGGAAAGCAGTAGTGAACGCTGCCAGGATGCCCAGACCGTAGACGGCCATGGGGGTGAAGACGGGGATCGTCAGCAGCGAGGTGAACACGAAGGTGTTCGTGGTTGCGCCGCCGCCAACACCGATGACCAGGCCGCCGACGACACAGCCGGTGAGCATGAGCGGGTAGATGCGCTTGAAGCGCAGGTGAATACCGTAGAGGGAGGGCTCGGAGATACCGCCGAAGAGGCCCGCGGCCAGGGCACCGGATGCCGTCTGACGCATGTCGGTGTCGCGGTCACGGATCGACAGGAAGAGCACGCCGGCGGTGGCACCGAAGCAGGCGAAGTTCCACGCGCCCATGGGGCCCTGAATGAAGTCGGAGCCGGTCGAGGCGATGTTGGCCAGCTGCAGGGCGTTGAGCGGCCAGTGCAGGCCGAGCGGCACCAGGAAGGGGTAGATGATCGGGATGATGATCGCGAAGACGATGGGGGCGTGGCCGTTGAGCCAGGCCAGGCCGCTGCCCAGGCCGTTACCGATCCAGATCGACAGGGGGCCGATCAGGAAGGCCGTCAGCGGCATGATGATGACGAAGGAGATGAAGGGGACGAACACCATCTGAACGTTCGAAGGAACGATCTTCTTCAGGCCCTTGTAGACCAAAGCCAGGAGCGGCACCATCAGCAGCGGCACGAACACCTGGCCGCCGTAGTCGGACAGCTGCAGGGGCAGGCTGCCAACCTGGGTGACGCACTGCTCGGTGCCCAGGGCATTCGTCGTGCAGGTCGTCTCGGCGAACGAGGTGGCGTTGCTCAGGCCCGTGAAGTTGGGGGTGAGCAGCGACAGGATGACGGCCGTGCCGACCCACGGGTCGATGTCCAGCTTCTTGGACGCGTTGTAGGCGACCATGGCGGGCAGGAAGTAGAAGACTGCGCGCCACATGGAGTTCACGTAGCCCAGCCACGCGGGAATGGTTTCCGCGCGGGTGTCGACGATGTGCAGGGCGTCGAGGACCGCCAGGAACGCCAGGATCAGGGAGGCACCGAGCAGGACGGGCAGGAGGGGACGGAACGAGTCGGACAGGTACTCGAAGAATGCGTCGACGAGAGCGTTCTTGCCACGCGCCTTCGCGCGGGCGGCGGCCTTGACGTCGTCGTTGGAGGCTGCGGTGCCTGACTTCATCGAAGGCAGGTTGTTGATCTCGTTGAAGACTGACTGAACGGCACCGCCAATGACGATCTGGTAGCGATCACCCGACTGGGGCACGGCTCCGAGAACGCCGTCGATGTTCTCGACCGTGTCCTTGTCGACGACGGAGGCGTCACGCAGCTCAAAGCGGAGGCGCGTGGCGCAGTGGGTAAAGTGAATGATGTTGTCGGGACCACCGACTGCATCGAGGATTTCCTGTGCCGTGTTGGACACGGGGGACTCCTTCCGTGAATGAGATTCGACGCTGAATGCGACTCCTGAGGTTTAGCATGTTTGAACAAATGAGGAAAGCTGCGCTGGGGTATCTCACAGTAACAATTTGGTAAATTTTCGACATCTGCTGCAACGAGGTTGCAGCAGATGAGCAAAAAACGCTGAACGGGTGTTTCTTTTCAATGCCTTTTATTCCAGATCAAAACCCATTAGAGCCTTCTCGTAATCTTCTCATCCCCTTCTTTCTTTGACCGGACATTCTTGGTGTCAGAGATTGATGAGGAAGAGGGGCCTCATCGTGACGAGGCCACCGTCCGTGCGGTTCTATCGCTCATACGCCTCGGGCCACGCGGGGCTTGCCGAGCACCGATCATGGACGAGGCCGTGGCGCGCTCGCGGGGTAGGTGTCCAAGTGCGGGGGCGCTGGCCGCGTACCATAGGTTTGTGAACGAGTTTTCTTTGGCAATCCCGGGTGTCGATGGCACTGACGCGGCCTCCCCGTACAGCCCGGCCGATTCTGAGCGCTGGGTGCCCGAGGACCACAAGTCGTCGGCGCGCACCGAGTTCGAGCGTGATCGCGCGCGCATCCTGCATTCCTCGGCGCTGCGCCGCCTGGGTGAAAAGACGCAGGTGCTGGGTCCGATCTCGGACGATTTCGTGCGTACACGCCTGACCCACTCTCTAGAAGTTGCCCAGGTGGGCCGTGAGCTCGGCAAAGAGCTGGGGGCTGACCCGGATGTCGTGGATGCCGCGTGTCTGTCCCACGACCTCGGGCATCCGCCCTTCGGGCATAACGGCGAGCGTGCCCTGGATACTGCTGCGGCCTCGATTGGCGGTTTCGAAGGGAACGCCCAGACCCTGCGTCTCGTCACCCGATTGGAACCCAAGGTGATCGGCGCTGGAGATGTGCCCGCGGGCCTGAACCTGACGCGCGCGACGCTGGACGCGATCTGCAAGTACCCGTGGGTCAAGTCGGGTGGCCCAGACCTGGCCAAGTCGACGCGCAAGTATTCGGTCTACCCGGACGACGCGCCCGTGTTCGCATGGATGCGTCAGGGCGCGCCGGCGGGCAGGCGCTGCCTGGAGGCCCAGATCATGGACCTGTCCGACGACATCGCCTACTCGGTGCACGATATGGAGGACGCGGTCGCGACCCGCAAGCTCGACCCCGCCGACCTGTTCGACGACGCGCACTGCGCAGCCGTCATCGCCTCGACGCTGGACTGGTACGGTCCGGCGGTGGCTCGCTCGGACCTGGAGGATGCGCTCGAGCGCATCGTGTCCATGCCCGTGTGGCTGCGCTCCTTCGACGGCTCCTACGCGTCCCTCGCCCACCTCAAGGATGCGACGAGCGAGTTGATCGGTCGCTTCTGTTCGGCGACCGTCGCAGCCACGCGCGAGACCTTCGGGGATGAGCCGCTGGGCCGCTACCGTGCGGATCTGGTCGTGCCGCGGCAGGTGCGCGCCGAGATCCAGATCCTCAAGGGCATGGCCGTCCACTACGTCATGAGTCCTCGCGAGAGTGAGCCGGTGTACTACCAGCAGCGCACGCTCCTGGCGGACCTGGTCGACGCCCTGTACGAGGCGGGGGCTGACTCCCTTGAGCCGGTGTTCGCCGCGCAGTGGCGGGCCGCCTCTGATGATCGCGTGCGCCTGCGTGCCGTCATCGACCAGGTCGCTTCGCTTACCGACGTCTCGGCCTCGGCCTGGCACGCGCGCTGGTGCGGGATGCTGTCCTCGCAGCTCTAAGCACAATCGGACCACGCGCGCGGGTGGGTCTCGGTAGACTGAAGCCATGGCGGGTCTGATTCGCAAGGACGATATCGAAGCGGTACGTAACGCAGTGAAGATCGATGAGATCATCGGCGAGCACGTAGCGCTGCGACCCGCGGGCATCGGCTCCCTCAAGGGCTTGTGCCCCTTCCACGACGAGCGCACCCCGTCCTTTAACGTGCGCCCCCACCTGGGCATGTTCCACTGCTTCGGGTGTGGGGAGAGCGGCGACGTCATTTCTTTCGTGCAAAAGATCGACCACCTGCCCTTCACCGAGGCCGTGGAGATGCTCGCACAAAAGGCGGGGATCACGCTCCACTACGAGGAGGGCGGCACCCGCGTGCGCACGGAGGAGCCGGGCAAGCGCCAGCGCCTCCTGGACGCCCACCGCGTCGCCGAGGAGTTCTACTGCAAGCAGTTGGGCAGCAAGGAAGCCCACAAGGGCCGCGAGTTCTTGGCTAAGCGCGGCTTCAACCAGGCGATGTGCGAGCATTTCGGGGTCGGCTACGCCCCGGCCTCGTGGGATTCGCTCACCCGACACCTGCGCTCGAAGGGCTTCACGGACCAGGAGATCCAGGTCGCGGGCCTGGGCACGACCGGCAGCCGCGGCATCTACGACCGTTTCCGTGGGCGCCTGGTGTGGCCGATCCGCGACATTACGGGCGCGACAGTCGGTTTCGGTGCCCGTCGCTTGGACGACAACGACAAGGAGTCGCCCAAGTATCTGAACACCCCCGAGACGCCGATCTATAAGAAGTCGCAGCTTCTGTACGGTCTAGATTTGGCGAAGAAGTCGATCGTGACGCAACACAAGGTGGTCATCGTCGAGGGCTATACGGACGTGATGGCCGCGCACGTCGCGGGCGTCACGAACGCAGTGGCCACGTGTGGCACCGCCTTCGGGTCGGAGCATGTGCGCATCATCCGCCGCCTGCTGGGCGATCATGCGGACCCTGCCGCAGGCGTCGTGCTCTCCAGCGGGCGTGCCCACGGCTCCGAGGTCGTCTTTACTTTCGACGGTGATAGCGCCGGGCAGAAGGCCGCATTGCGCGCATACGGGGAGGACCAGAACTTCGCGGCGCAGACCTTCGTGGCGGTGGCGCCGGGCGGCCAAGACCCGTGCGACCTGCGCCTGTCCCAGGGCGACCAGGCGATCGTCGACCTGGTGAACTCGCGCATCCCCCTTTTTGAGTTCGCGATTCGCTCGGTCCTGTCCCAGATGGACCTGCGTAGCGCCGAGGGGCGCGTGCAGGGCCTGCGCGCCTCGGCTGGCATCGTCGCGCACATCAAGGACCTGGCTCTGCGCGCCGAGTACACGCGCCAGCTCGCCGGATGGCTCGGCATGGACATGCGTACGGTCGAGCAGGCAGTCCGGGCGGCGGGCCGTGTTGAGGTGATTACCCCCGGTCCGCGCCCTGGAGAGATCGAGATGGCCGGTGCGGGTCGCCCTGCCCCCACCCCCGTGCGCCGCGGCCCCGAGGATCCGGTGACCCGCGTCGAGCGCCAGGCCCTCGAGGCGGTCTTACAGCACCCGCTCTACGTCGTCGGCTCCGGATTCGAGGAGCTGGACGGCCAATCCTTTACCGTGCCCACGCACCGCGCCGTCCACGACGCGATTCGTGCGGCCGGTGGCCTGGACGCCTTCACGCAGATGATGCGCCAGGCCGAGGCCCACTTCGGCCCCGGCGACAACGCGACCCTGGCGGCGTCACGTCACTTCGTCCAGGTCATCCTCGACGCGGCGGGCGAGTTCATCGGCCCTGCCGTCACCGAGCTGGCGGTCAACCCCCTGCCCGTCGCGGGCGAAGCCGACGTGCGCTCCTACTGCCGCGGCGTCGTCGCGGCCTTGGTTCGCATGGACCTCACCAGACAGTTAGGTGAAGCACGTGCGGCCCTGTCGCGCATGAATGAGGAGGATCCGCAGTACTCTGAGGTCTTCCGGTCGCTCATGCGTCTGGAACAACGCAGGCAAAACTACACCGAAAGGGATTAATACAACATGGCAGAAGTGGAGAGCTTCACTCTGGACCATACAGCCGTGAAGGCACCTTACGTGCGCCTCATCAACGTGGAGGCCGGCCCGAAGGGCGACCAGATCTCGAATTTCGACGTGCGCTTCGTCCAGCCCAACAGCGGCGAAATCCCGTCCTCTGGTCTGCACACGATCGAGCACCTGCTCGCCTCTCTGCTGCGTGACCGCATCGACGGCGTCATCGACTGCTCGCCGTTCGGCTGCCGCACGGGCTTCCACCTCATCATGTGGGGTACCCCCTGCGTCAAGGAGGTGACTGCCGCTATCGCCTCGTCGCTGCACGCCATCGCCGAGGAGGCGACCTGGGAGGACGTTCCGGGAACGGACGTGTACTCCTGCGGCAACTACCGCGATCACTCGCTGTTCAGCGCGCGCGAGTGGGCTCGGACGATCCTCGAGCAGGGTCTGTCCGTCGACCCCTTCGAGCGCGTCTTCATCGTTCACTGATCGAGACACACAATAGTCCGGGGCTCAGCCGAAAGGTGGGCCCCGGACTCGTCTGTGCGGGGGCGTCGCGTCAGGGGCGAGCGCACACCCGCCACGGCCTCGCCTCTTAGTCCAAGCCGACCGCGTCGCGCACGCTGGCCTCGAGGGCGTCGGCCTGGCGCTGAGCGGCCGCGTCGAGTGGGCCGTCGGCCGTCAGGATGGAGAACAAGCCGTCTGGTCCCCGGCGTACCCACGCCGTGATCGTCGTTCCGGCGTCGGTGTCCGCCTGGGCGAACATGACGATGGAGCGGTTGACGTACTCGCTGACCTGGCGCATGAACTCGTCCGGGTCTCCCTGGCTGCGCCCAGCCAGGGCCGCGCGGGCCGGGTCCACCCACTCCAGCGCGAAGAGTTCGCCCTCCGCCTCCCAGCGCGCCCGCGCCACGTCGTACCACGGGAAGACCTTTGGGACAGGCGTCTCGTCGCCGGACGAGGCCTGGGCTCCGAAGACGTACAGGCCCGACTTTGCGGCTGCCAGCCAGCGCCCGTCCTGAAGCTCCAGGCTGGGGGAGCGGCGCTCGCGGGAGGGCAGGGCGGAGGCAAGGGACTTGGGGAGAGTCGTCATGCGTTGATCGTATCCTTTCTCCGCATTGGTGCGCACAGGCCTATGCGTACGTGAAAGCGTACGATATGATGGGAGTGGAAAGGAAAGATCATGACTGCTGTGAGTGCCACTGCCGCCCGCTCGGATCTGTACCGGCTTATCGACACCGTGAATGAGGAGTCAACCCCGATCACGATCACCGGCCGTCGTGGGAATGCCGTGCTCATCGGCGAGGCCGATTGGTGTGCCATCCAGGAGACCCTCTACCTGCAGGGGATTCCGGGAATGACGGACAGCCTGAAGGAAGCCACTCGTGAGGACCTTGACGATGCCCTCGATGACGTGGAGTGGTAGTCGTGTGGCGGGTCGTTTTCTCCAAGCAGGCCGCGAAGGACGCGAAGAAGCTCTCTGCCAGCGGACTTAAAGCGAAAGCGCAGGCTCTCATTGAGGTTCTGACAGAGGATCCTTTCGCGGTGCCTCCCCGCTACGAGCGCCTCGTGGGTGACCTCGCCGGGATGTATTCGCGCAGGATTAACATTCAGCACAGGCTCGTCTATGAGGTCTTCGAAGAGGAGCGCACCGTTCGCGTCCTGCGCATGTGGACGCACTACGAGTGACGCACTGCGTGTCAGCGACCCGAGACTTGAGCGCTATCACCCATTTCGGCCAGGACGGCGGCCTCGATCTCGTCGGCCTCGATAATTTCTTCAGCCGTTATCGCCTGCGTGCCCGAGGTGATGCGCGAGTGGCGCATCGCGAGCAACTCGAAGCCGAGCGCCGCGGCCACGATAACCGCCACGACGATGAAACCGATGAGCACGCCGCGCGCGGTCGCCGGAGCAAAGCCCGCGTCCGTTGAAGTCAGACCCGCCTGCGTCATTGACACGATGGTCGCCAGGACTGTCATCGCGATCGCACCGAAGAACTGCTGGACCGTGTTCATGAGGGCGGTGCCATCGGCAGTGAGCGGGCCATCCACGTGAGTCATCGCGTGGGTCTGCGTGTTTGCGTACGCCAAGCCGAAACCCAGCATGAACATGAAGTAGAAGGTAGCCATCCAGCCGGTGGACAGAGACGTACCACGCGCCGCCAGGGCAATGCAGGACACCAGGGTTATCACCGCACCGACGAGGATCGGAGTGCGCGGGCCGAAGCGGTCTAGGAGAGAGCTGCCGATTGGTGCCATCACAGCGCCAAGGACCGCGCCGGGCAGAACCAGCAGGCCCGCGCTCATCGCCGATGATCCGAGAGCCAACTGGGCGGCGTTGGGCAGCAGGTAGCCGAGGCCGAGCGCTGCGAACTGGAAGAACGCGAACGCTAGGAGCGAGTAGCGGTAGGCAGGCGCGCGCAGTACCGACAGACGGATCACAGGGGTAGGAGCCGAATGCGAGCGGAGAACGAACAGAACGGCACCAGCGACGCCGAGGACGATGAGACCGAGGGACATCAGGAGGGAGGCTCCCTCCGCCAGCGCGGTCCCCGCGCGTTCAACACCGAGGACGAGGCCGACGAACGTTAGCGCGATGAGGGCAACCTGCACGATATCGAGCGAGACACGCGACACTTGACCGCCGGTGATGGAGGCCGAGCCGACGCATACGGACACAAGAACGAGCGCCGCGCAGATCCAAAACACCGCGCGCCAGGACGCGACCGTCCCGATGATGCCGCCCAGAATCGGGCCGAGGGCCGGTGCGGTGCCCAGGACGAGAGCGCCCACACCCATCAACGCGCCGATTTTCGAGCGCGGAGAACGGGTTAGGATGATCGTGAACATCAGGGGAGTGACGATACCTGTGCCCATGCCCTGGATCAGGCGGCCAGCCAACAGAAGCGGGTACGTGGGTGCGAGAGCCGCAACCAGTGCGCCGGTCAAGATCGAGCCGGCGGCCGTGAAGAACAGTGAGCGAGGCGTGAAACGGCGCTGGAGCCAGCCCGTGATCGGCATGACGATGGAGACAACCAGCAGGTAGCCGGACGTCATCCACTGCACGTCGGCCATCGTCACGGAAAAGTCGGACATGAGGGCAGGGAACAACACGTTGAGGACTGTCTCGAGGAAGAGCCCCAGGAACGCGAGGATTGCCGTTGCGGTGATCGCGCCGATCAGCTGGGGGAGATGCGGTCGGAAGATGCAGGAGAGCTCACTGCAGAAAAACCTTTCTAGGGCGCGCCGACGATCGCTAGGTGACGGAGCCGCAGCGGCTGCGTCGGGGTGTTCGGCACGCGAACGCAAGATGGCACTGTAGCGAAATAGGGAGGGGCTTCGTAAGCCGACATGTGGGTGAGAACTTCCACAGGGGTGGGGGAGTGGGTCACATTCCGAAATCAACCGGCCGCAATGCGGACGGCGGGCATATTCTGGCTTCATCTTTGTGAAAAAACCACGACAGGAGGCCTCATGGCATCGACGCAGCACACCCCCACGGAACTTGAGGCTGCCGGCGACCTGGTCCTGCCCGCCGCCGATGAGCTGGCTGGCCGTTTCCCCCTGACCCCCAACGCTCACCCGGCGACGCCGGAAGAGTACAGCGAGATCATGTCGACCCTGGCTTTTGGCAAGAAGTTCACGGATCACATGGCCCACATGCGCTGGACCCGCGAGGGCGGCTGGAGTGACCGTGGCGTCATCCCCTACGGCCCGCTCGAGCTGACCCCCGGTGCTTCCGTCTTCCACTACTGCCAGTCTGTGTTCGAGGGCATCAAGGCCTACAAGCGCGAGGATGGCTCCGTGTGGACCTTCCGCCCCGGCTACAACGCCGCGCGCCTGAACCACTCGGCCCGCCGCCTGGCTCTGCCCGAGCTGAGCCGCGAGGACTTCGTGGCCTCTCTCGTGGACTACGTGCGCGCCGACGTGAAGTGGGTTCCCGACGTCGACGGCTCCTCCCTCTATCTGCGTCCTTTCATGTTCGCCTCCGAGGAGTTCGTGGGCGTGCACCCCGCGGGTGTCGTCGACTACTACGTCATCGGTTCTCCCTCGGGTCCCTACTTCAAGGGCGGCCTGTCGGGCGTGGCCATCTGGGTGGAGCGCGAGTATCACCGCGCCGGCCCCGGCGGCACCGGCAGCGCCAAGGCGGGCGGCAACTACGCGGCCTCCCTGCTGCCCCAGATCCAGGCAGAGGCCAAGGGCTTCTCTCAGGTCTGCTTCCTGGATACCTACGAGGGCAAGTACCTCGAGGAGCTGGGCGGCATGAACATGTTCGTCGTCATGGCAGACGGTACCATCCGTACCCCCGAGCTCACCGGCGTCATCCTCGAGGGTGGCACGCGCAGCGCGATTCTGCGCATGCTGCGCGACCAGGGCGTGGATGTGCGTGAGGAGAAGATCGCCCTGTCCGAGGTTGTGGACGGCATTCGCTCGGGCGGCGTTGCCGAGGTCTTCGCCTGTGGCACGGCCGCTGTGGTCACCCCGATCACGCGCCTGGCTGGCGACGACTTCGACGTCGAGATTGCGGTGGGGGACAAGACCCGCGAGATCCACAAGCACCTCACCGACATCCAGTGGGGCCGCGCCGAGGATCCCTACGGCTGGACGTACCGCCTGGCCTGAGTATTCACGCGTGAGGGAGCCACGGCCTCGTCAATGGACGAGGTCGTGGTTTCTTTTTGTGGTCGCAGCGCGGCATCGATTCTTCCTGACAGTGGTGTCAGAACCTAACTAAGGCTATCCTTGGTTGTGGACGCTCGTGTGTGTCGTGTTGATAGGAGAACGATGAAACGCGTGATCGTTGTTGCCTGCTCGTGGGCAGCGGCTCTATGCCTGGCGCTCGCCTACCTGGTGATCGGCTGGGGCATCGATGATATTGCGGGAAACAATGCCTGGTCGACGTGGTGGATCGCCCTCGTAGGTGCCCTGGGATCGGGCTTCTTCGCGTGGGCCGTCAGCGCCCTCGGGGCGACCGCTATGAAGCAGCTGGAACCTAGGCTGCGCCACTCGATGATCCGACAGGTCTTTGCCCTGGGTCCGACGCAGCGCACCAGCGAGCGGGCGGGTCGCGTCGTCAACTCCGCGACCGACGGCGTCGAGCGTGTCGCCGCCTACAAGGGTATTTTCCTGGCCCCCATGATCGCGTCGCTGACGACCCCGATCCTCGTCGTCATTGTCGTCGCCCTGACCCTCGACCCTGCTTCCGGTGGATTCCTCGCTATCGCGATCCCACTCGTGCCTATCTGCGTCCTGGGCTTCCGCAAGGCATTCAAGCCGGTGTCCTCACGCTATCGTCACGCCTCGCGCCAACTGGCCGCCAAGGAACTCGACGCGATCCAGGGCCTGGGCGACCTGGCCCTCATGAACGCGGGCAAGGACATGGGGAAGCGCCTGGCTGATGCCGCCGAAGAGGTGCGCTCGAAGGTCATGAGCTACCTGGCTGGCAATCAGCTGATCCTCCTCGTCATCGATTCCGTCTTCTCCCTGGGCATGATCACCGGTGCGATCACGCTGGCCCTCATCCGCTACACGCAGGGGACGCTGAGCGTCGGCGGTGCCATCTCCCTCGTGCTGCTCTCCTCGATCATGCTTGATCCGCTGGACCGCATCGGTCAGTTCTTCTACATCGGCATGGGCGGCATCGCCGCCAACAAAGAAATCAAGAAGTTTAACGCTCAGATTCCTGCCGTCATGGACGCTGAGGGGGTCAAGGCCCCCGCGAAGCCGGCCAAGCCCGGCGAGATCCGCCTGGAAGACGTGTCCTTCGCGTACACGCAGGGCACCCCGGTCCTGCAGGGGGCCAGCCTGACGGTCTCCCCCGGAGAGCACGTCGCCCTGGCTGGTTCCTCGGGTGCGGGCAAGTCGACCATCTCCGCTCTGCTCCAGGGGTACCTGCGCCCCAGGAGTGGTCACGTGAGCCTCAACGGAGTGGACCTGGCGGATGCGCCCCTGTCGTGGGTGCGCGCTCAGAGCGCCGTCGTCGAGCAAAGCACCTACCTGTTCTCCGGCACGCTGCGAGAGAATCTCCTTCTCGCGGCTCCCACGGCGACCGACGCTCAGCTCGTCGAGGCCCTGCGTGCCGCGCACCTCGGCGACTTCTACGAGGCCCTGCCTGGTGGCCTGGACGCCCGCGTGGGTGCCCGAGGCCTGGCCGTGTCGGGTGGCGAGGCCCAGCGCATCGCTATTGCCCGCGCCTTCCTGAAGAATGCGTCGATCATGATCCTGGACGAACCCACCGCCCACGTGGACCTGGCATCCGAGCGCGAAATCCTGGCATCCCTCGACACCGTGTGCGCCGGGCGCACCACCCTGACGATCTCTCACCGAGACGCCACCATCAAGGGCGCTGACCGCGTCGCGACGCTCCAGGAAGGAACGATCCGATGACCCGCAGGCAACTCTCTCTTCGGCTCCTGTCGATCACTCGCCGCGTCTTGCCGCCGCTGGCCGCCTCCATTGTGGCGCGCGTCGTCTTCCTCATGATCGGCGTCTGCCTGTTCGCCCTGGGGGGCTGGGCGGTCGCGAGCCTGGCCGCCGGCACCAGCGCGTGGTCGATCCCCGTTATTATTGTGTGCGCCGTGGTTCTCAGCCTCCTCAAGGGCGGTGCCCGCTACCTCGAGCAGTTCGCCGGACACTTCGTGGCCTTCCACTGCCTGGCGATGCTGCGCAACTACTTCTACGACCAGCTTGAACCTCAGGCCCCCGCAGGCACGGACCGCCTGGATTCGGGTGACATCATGAACCGCGTGACGAAGGACATCGACCGCGTCGAGGTTTTCTTCGCCCACACGCTCGCCCCCGTCACCACGGCCATCATTGTGCCGATCCTGACGCTCGTGTGGATGGGAACCTCCGTGTCCTGGGCGGTCGCCGCCGTCCTGGGTCCCTTCCTGGTTGTTGTTGGAGCGATCATTCCGTTCCTGGGGTCGGGTGCGACCGCCCGCGCGGCCCGCGAGCTGCGCGACGCCCGAGGCGCGCTCGCCGCCCATGTCACCGACTCGGTGCAGGGCGTGCGCGAGGTCCTGGCATTTGGCGCGCAGGAGCGACGCGAGGCCGAGATGGATGACATCGAGGCGCGCATAGACTCCGGGCT
>ERZ1699257.11-NODE-11-length-106814-cov-9.339338_pt1 | contig 106814 bp, 129 predicted proteins | sample MGYA00581521_ERZ1699257 | MGnify/ENA primary metagenome ERZ1699257 (study PRJEB42319, sample SAMD00040330) | human oral metagenome | material: saliva | host: Homo sapiens | study: EMG produced TPA metagenomics assembly of PRJDB4115 data set (Metgenomic analysis... | reverse complement strand
GTCAGCGAATTCTTTTTCGATTTGCTTACGAACCAAGTACATTCCTCCAAGAGCTCCTCCTAGAAAAGCTAGCACAATCAATACAATTGCTAATAGTAAATCCATCATATTTCTCCTGTTTCTTTTTAAGTCTCTTTCATTATAACACAAAGAAGGCGAACTGACTAGTTTGTTTTACGCTTACATCTACTGTGATTTCCTAAGTAATTAGCAAATACTTCATACTTAGTAAAACTTAGTAAAATAAGCCCATTTTCCTTGAAAGCCCTTGCAATAGTTCTGTTTATTTGTTATATTAAAATTACCTGAAAACATCACACATATTTCTGCAAGACTTATTTTTTTGAAAAAAAATGTATGCGCTTACAGATATGAGAAAGGAGAATTTTGTGGATAAGAGATATTGGGAAAAATCCTGCAAGTATAGCATCCGAAAACTAAGTGTCGGAGCTGCCTCTGTTTTACTTGGTGCTGTTTTTTTAGCAGTACAGGGTGTGGCTGCTGATGGTGTCGAGCTTAAGGAGACTGACGCAACTATTACTGAATCCTTGGCTAAACCGGATACGAAAGTTGAGGAAGTTCTTGCTTCTAACACTGAGACTCAGCCTATAGCTGAATCAGCTGAAAAGCAAACAAACTTAGAGCCCGAACCACCTCAAACTGCTAGTCAGTCAGAGACAAGTGATACTACCGCCCCTGCTGAAAATAAGGAGAGCGAGAAACCAGAACTTCCTGTGAATAAGCAAGAACATTACGAACTACATTACAACCAACCAACTGCTCCTTCCTATGATGGATGGGAAAAACAAGCCCTTCCAGTCGGAAATGGAGAAATGGGTGCCAAGGTTTTCGGACTCATCGGTGAAGAAAGAATCCAGTACAACGAAAAAACACTTTGGTCTGGAGGCCCACAGCCAGATAGTCAAGACTATAACGGCGGAAACTACAAGGACCGCTACAAAGTCTTAGCTGAAATCCGTAAGGCCTTAGAAGACGGTGACCGTCAAAAAGCCAAACGCCTAGCTGAAAGAAATCTCGTTGGTCCAAACAATGCCCAATACGGTCGCTATCTGGCCTTCGGTGATATCTTCATGGTCTTTAATAACCAGAAGAAGGGCTTGGAAAATGTTACCGACTATCACCGTGGCTTGGATATTTCTGAAGCTATCACAACTACCTCTTATACCCAAGATGGAACAAGCTTCAAACGTGAGACCTTCTCTAGCTTCCCAGACGATGTTACTGTCACCCACTTGAGTAAAAAAGGGGATAAGACCCTTGATTTTACACTTTGGAATAGCTTAACAGAAGACCTAATTGCTAATGGACAGTATTCTCGGGATAATTCTAATTACAAAAAAGGTACTATCAGTGTAGATTCTAATGGTATTTTACTCAAGGGAACTGTCAAAGACAATGGTCTGAAATTTGCTTCTTATCTTGGTATCAAGACAGATGGACAAGTCACTGCTCAAGATGGTTATTTGACAGTTAAAGGAGCAAGCTATGCAACACTGCTACTCAGCGCAAAGACTAATTTTGCTCAAAATCCGGAAACCAATTACCGCAAGGATATTGATGTAGAAAAAACTGTCAAATCTATCGTTGAAGCCGCTAAAGCCAAAGACTATGAGACTCTGAAAAATGATCACATCAAGGATTACCAAAGCCTTTTCAACCGTGTTCAATTAAACCTCGGCGGTAGCAAGTCTAACCAAACTACAAAAGAAGCTCTCCAAACCTATAATCCAACAAAAGGTCAAAAGCTAGAAGAACTCTTCTTCCAATACGGACGTTATCTACTGATCAGTTCTTCTCGTAATCGGACAGATGCCCTCCCTGCCAACTTGCAAGGAGTCTGGAATGCTGTAGATAATCCACCTTGGAACTCAGACTACCACCTCAATGTCAACCTACAGATGAACTATTGGCCTGCCTACATGAGCAATCTCGCAGAAACGGCTAAGCCAATGATCAATTATATCGATGACATGCGCTACTATGGCCGTATCGCTGCTAAGGAATACGCTGGTATCGAGTCCAAAGAAGGTCAAGAAAATGGTTGGCTGGTTCATACTCAGGCGACACCATTTGGCTGGACTACTCCTGGTTGGAACTACTATTGGGGTTGGTCTCCTGCTGCCAATGCTTGGATGATGCAGAACGTCTATGACTACTACAAATTCACCAAGGATGAAACTTATCTTAAAGAAAAGATTTATCCAATGCTCAAGGAAACAGCCAAGTTCTGGAATTCCTTCTTGCACTACGACAAGGCTAGTGACCGCTGGGTTTCTTCTCCATCCTACTCACCAGAACATGGAAACATCACGATTGGGAATACCTTTGACCAATCTCTAGTTTGGCAGCTATTCCACGACTATATGGAAGCAGCCAATCATCTGAAGATAGACCAAGACTTGGTGACAGAAGTGAAGGCTAAATTTGACAAGTTAAAACCTCTTCACATCAACCAAGACGGTCGTATCAAGGAATGGTACGAGGAAGACAGCCCGCAATTCACCAACGAAGGCATTGAAAACCACCACCGCCATGTTTCCCATCTAGTTGGTCTCTTCCCAGGTACTCTATTTGGCAAGGATCAGCCTGAATATCTAGAAGCTGCACGCGCAACCCTCAACCACCGTGGAGATGGTGGTACTGGTTGGTCTAAGGCCAATAAAATCAACCTCTGGGCCCGTCTCCTAGATGGAAATCGTGCCCACCGTTTGTTGGCAGAACAGCTCAGATCTTCAACCCTAGAAAATCTCTGGGATACGCACGCGCCTTTCCAAATTGATGGAAACTTTGGTGCAACCAGCGGTATGGCAGAAATGCTCCTTCAATCTCACACAGGCTACATTGCCCCATTACCAGCCCTTCCAGATGCCTGGAAAGACGGGCAAGTCTCAGGCTTAGTCACTCGTGGTAACTTTGAAGTCAGCATGAAATGGAAAGAGAAAAATCTTGAAACGCTATCTTTCCTTTCTAATGTGGGTGGAGACTTAGTCGTAGACTATCCAAATATCGAAGCTAGTATTATCAAGATTAATGGCAAGGAAGTTCAAGCTAGTCGCCTCAAAGATAACCGTATCCAACTTGCGACTCAAAAAGGTGATGTCATTACCTTTGAAAACTTCCCTGGACGAGTGACTCGCTTATCAGCCCTTCGAAAAGATTCCGTCACAGCTGAACTTGACTTTAATACAGTTGAAGGAGCAAGTCATTATGTCATCCGACGAGAAAGCAAGGATGAAAACAGTCAAACTCCTAGCGTTCGTGAGTTTATCACCAACCAAACTCACTTTATCGATCGCTCGATTGATTCTAGCCATGCCTATACTTATACCGTTAAGGCTATGCTAAGGGACCGTACAACACCAGTTTCAGATGCTGCTTCTATCGATGCCTTCAGTGAGTTGATGGATGACCGTGACAAGCGCATCCAGTACGGCTCAGCTTATGGAAACTGGGCTGACTCAGAACTATTTAGCGGCACAGAGAAATACGCCGATATCTCAAATGGAAATTATTCTGATAAAGATGCGACTGCAACCATTCCATTCAATGGCCCTAGTATTGAAATCTACGGACTCAAGTCATCTCAATTGGGACTTGCTGACGTTAAAATCGATGGTAAATCTGTAGGAGAGCTTGATTTCTATACAGCTGGTGCTACTGAAAAGGGTGTCCTAATCGGTCGTTATACAAATCTTTCTTCAGGTCCTCACCTCATGACCATCACTGTTAAACGAGAACATAAGGGACGAGGAAGTGAACGCTCAAAAATTTCCTTAGACTACTTCAAGGTCTTCCCAGGTCAAGGAGAAGCTGTTGAGAAGATCGACGACCGTGACCCTCGTATCCAGTATGGTTCCATGTTTAAGGATTGGAGCGATGCAGAACTCTATGCTTCTACAGAAAAATACGCTGACATCAACGCTAATGATAGCCTCGCTTCTGAAGCCACTGCAACCATTCCATTCTCTGGAACAGGTATCCGAATCTATGGATTGAAAACATCTGCCCTTGGCAAGGCACTTGTCACACTCGATGGCAAGGAAATGCCAGCTCTTGACTTCTACACTCCAGGAGCGACTGAAAAAGGTGCATTAATTGGCAAATTCACAAATCTAGCTGATGGTGATCACGTTCTTACTTTAAAAGTGGATCCAAATTCTCCACAAGGACGAAAGAAAATTTCTCTTGATTCCTTTGATATCTTAAAGGCACCTTCTGTGTCTCTCGATAGTCCAAGTCTTGATTCCGTTAAGTCCAAAGATAAGACTGTTACCCTAACCCTACCAACTGGCAATTGGGATGCAGTCGCTGTGACCTTCCCTGGTATCAAAGATCCTCTTCTACTTAGAAAAGTCGATGATGATCATCTTGTCACATCAGGTGAACAAACAGTATTAACCATCAAGAATAATAAGGTCCAACTAGATATTCCTGAAACTACGGACCGTAAAGCTGGCAAGCCGATAGAAGCTTATGCCATCCAAGGTACAACAACGACTAGTCCTGTTGTAGCTGTCTTTCCTAAGGACGAAACTGCTCCAGTTGAAGAAAAAATCCTTACAAGCAAAGGGGATGAGCCTGCTCCAGTTGGAACCATTCCTGAGTACACAGATCCTATAGGCACTGCAGGAGACCAAGAAGCACCTTCTGTAGTAATTCCTGAATACACTGAGCCTATCGGCACTGCGGGAAATCAGGAGGCACCTTCTGTGGAAAGACCCGAATACACTGGTCCTATCGGAACTGCTGGTGAGCAGGAGGCACCTTCTGTGGAAATTCCCGAATACACTGAGCCTATCGGAACTGCCGGGGATCAAGAAGCACCTACCGTGGAAAGACCTGAATATACTGGTCCTATCGGAACTGTTGGGGATCAGGAGGCACCTTCTGTGGAAAGACCTGAATACACCAAATCTATAGAGACAGGAAGAGAACAGAAAGCTCCTACCATAGACAGTCCTAATTATAGTGAACCTGGTAAAGGAGCTAGGCAAGAAAAAACATCTACTAGCAGTATTGCTGAGTATAAACTTCGTGTCTTGAAGGATGAAAAGACTGGTGTTGAGATTATTGGTAGAGCAACTGACTTAGAAGGAATTTCTCATCTCTCTAGTAAACACGTGTTGGCTCAAGAACTCTTTGGCAAGATATACGATGCTTATGATATTCAATTTAAAAATTCAAACAACCATAATATACAACCACGGGGAGCTGTTTTAGTTAGATTACCAATTACAGCTGATGTAGAAAATATTTATTACCTAACTCCGACAAAAGAATTGAAATCACTTTCTTTCACTATTCGTGATGGTATGGCAGAATTTACTACCAGTCTCTTTAGTACATATGCGGTAGTCTATCAAAATGTCAATACTCCGGAAACCTCAATAAGCAAAACAGTTGCAACAACCTCCCTAAACTTTGAGCAGGCTTCAACTACCGATAGTCCTTCCCAGCTGGAAAATACTCATCTCAAAGAACAACTTCCAGAAACTGGTGAATCCTCAAATCCACTGCTCTTCTTATCAGGACTTAGTTTAGTCTTAACATCCATCTTCCTACTAAAAAATAAGATGGATTAAAACTACAAACTTATAAGAGTGAATTAGAGAGCTATCTCATCCGAGAGTAACACAAGTTTAGTATGTAGAATTTTATCTAACATTTAACTGATATCTTTTAAGATAATATTCTTAACTACAAACCAGTCCTTTTGCCTTGAGGACTGGTTTTAATATCGTATATCTAGTTCCCATCTGATAGATTATACTCAATAAAAATCAAAGAGCAAACTAGGAAGCTAGCCGCAGGCTACTCAAAACACTGTTTTGAGGTTGCAGATAGAGCTGACGTGGTTTGAAGAGATTTTAGAAAAGTATCAATTTCATATTTCTACCTATCCATTTGTACTAATAAAAGACTGAGACACTGGATCTCAGCCTTTTTCTTTATCCCAAAACCAACTCATCACTGACTAGGCTTTGGCCACTATTTTTCTGGAAGAGATGCATGAGATTTTCAACCGTCAGATGCTTTTTCTCCTCTCCCTTGACATCCACCACTATCTTTCCTTGATAGAGCATAATGAGACGATTTCCGTACTCAATCGCATGGTTCATATCGTGAGTAATCATCAAAGTCGTCAACTGATGGTGTTCCACAATCTTTTGCGTCAAATCCATTACCATTTGACTCGTTTTCGGGTCAAGTGCTGCAGTATGTTCATCCAAAAGCAAAAGTTTAGGTTTCACCAGAGCTGCCATGACTAGAGTCAAGGCCTGTCTTTGTCCTCCTGAAAGGTATTGAGTATCCACTTTCAAGCGATTTTCAAGACCAATATTCAACTCTTTCAAGGCTTCTTGGAACTGGATTCTATCATTCTCCTTCACGCCCCATCCAAGCCCTCTCTTTTGCCCACGTCTCAAGGCAATAGCCATATTCTCCTCAATCGTCAAACGCGAAGCTGTTCCCATCTTAGGATCTTGAAAAACACGTGCAATATCCTTGGCTCTCTTTCTGACGCTCAGATTTTTAATGGATTTATCTGCCAATAAAAGGTCTCCTTCGTCTACCGATAGATTGCCAGCCAAGATATTCATCAAAGTGGATTTACCTGCACCATTTCCACCGATCACAGAGATAAAATCTCCCTCTTCAACTTCTAAATCTAATCCTTTGAGGACATGGTTCTCATTGACCGTCCCTGCTTCAAATGTCTTGTGGATATTTTCAAGTGTTAATAAACTTGCCATAACTTTCTCCTCCTATTCATTTCTCAATTTCAGACCACGAATCTTTAATCTCTTTTGCAATTCTGGTGCAAATAAAACCAAGGCAAGCAAGATTGCATTAAAGAGACGAACAAGGTTTTGATCTAGATTTGGAATTTCATAGATATTTAAAATAATCAAACGGTAAACAATAGCACCGATTCCGATAGATAACAAGCGGCCTCCAATGGTCAAATCGTGAATCAAGACTTCCGCAATAATCACTGCACTCAAACCAACAACGATGGTTCCTGTCCCAGAAGTCACATCTGAAAATCCATCATTTTGGGCAAACAAGGAACCACATAGGGCAATCAAGCCGTTTGAAATCATGTAACCAACAATCTTCATGGTGTCTACATTGACCCCATTTGCCTCACTCATCGGAATATTGTCCCCAGTCGAACGTAAAACCAAACCAATCTCCGTTTTCATCAAAAGGGTCAAAACCAAACAAACAAGTAAGAGACAGGCTAAACTGAGTGAGAACACAGCTTCTTCATTTGACAGCCCTAAGCTTGCCAATTGTTTAAAGACGGTTGAAGAATCTCCCAAGGAAAGATTGGGCACACTTCCCATGATTTTAATATTGATGGAATAAAGCCCTGTCAAGGTCACAATCCCTGTCAAAAGAGCTGGAATTTTCATCTTGGTGTGGAGCATTCCTGATACTAGACCTGCTACCATACCTGCAAACAAAGCAAGTAAAGTCGCAATCCAAGGATTTGTCCCTGCCTGTATCTGTGATACAACGACAGCTGCCCCCAGTGGAAAGGCTCCTTCAGCAGTCATATCCGCAATATCCAAAATACGGAAAGTCAAGTAGACCCCAATGGCCATAATCGACCACAACAAACCTTCTGATAAACTAGATAACACAAAATTCATCTTAAACCTCCTTATTCCTTTCCTTCTAACTTACTGATATCAATTCCTAGTGCAGCTGCCATTTCTTGATTAGTATGCAATTCCAGTTTTTCAGGCAACTCAACTGCCATATTTTCTGGCTTTTCACCTTTTAAAACACGAATCAGCATGCGAGCTGTCTGTCTTCCCAATTCTTCATAATTGGTTCCGTAGTTATACAAGCCACCAACCGCAACCATTTCTGTTGAACCACCAAATACTGGTACCTTATGTTTAATAGAAACCTGCTTGACTGTTTCCATAGTTGACGAAATGATATTGTCCGTTGGTACAAAAACCATATCAACCTCTGCCATCAAGCTCTCTGCTGCCGCCTTGACGTTGTTACTGTCCAAGATTGTTTTTTCAACAACGGTAAAGCCTTTTTCTTCCAGAAGACGCTTAGCCTCATCCTTTTGGACAACCGAATTTGGCTCACTCTGAGTATAGAGAATTCCAATCGTTTTAGCCTTTGGCAACACTTTCTTTATCAAATTGATTTGGGTTGAAATGGCATCTGACGACTGGTCGCTTGTCCCAGTTACATTGCCTCCAGGATGCTCTCTTGACTCAACCAACTTGGCACTGACTGGGTCTGTTACAGCTGAAAAGATAACCGGTGTTGTTTGCGTTGTATTGGCCAAGCTCTGGGCAGAAGGCGTTGCGATGGCTAGAACAACATCACTGGATTCTGCTAGCTGCTGAGAAATGGTTTTTAGATTTCTTTGTTCTCCCTGTGCATTTTGCAAATCAATCTCAATATTTTTCCCTTCAACATAGCCTTGTTTGGCTAGTTCATCCACAAAGCCATCTCTAGTAGCGTCCAAAGACTGGTGGGTAATAAATTGCGAAATACCGATACGAAACACATCTTTTTTCTTATCTGCCTTCAACTGATGTAAACTAATCAGAGAGGTCAAGAGGATACCCACTACCAAGAGAGGGGCTAGTAATTTTCGAACAACTTTCATAATGAAACTCCTTCTCAGAAAAGATAAAACAAAAAACCGCCTAGATACTATCTAAACGGATGCTTGAAATAATCTAACAAGTTATAACTTTGCTAGTCCATTTAGATATTCATCTATATGGACCACAATCAAAAATCTTAGCCACATAGATACAAACAAATTGCTTGAACTGTTTGCATCCATGGTGACATGTCTACAAACACTATCTAAAGTAGCTAAAGTAAAAGTTTTGATTCATAGTTACAGCTTGTCTCTTATTCATTTCTTTTTCTGCTTTCTTTTTTGATGTTTCCTATCTTACCAACTTTTTCATCAACTGTCAAGAATATTTCAGAATTTTTTAAAATTTTTCGAAAATTCTTTCAGGACGCTTTCAAAGACTTTCAAAACAATCCCAACAAAAAAAGGTTTATAATTTCCATAAAAGTTGACATGGAAATTATAAAACCAATATTAGTTTAATCCTTGTTGATAACGTGCCAATTCAGCTTGGTTAGCCCAAACATAGTGACCTGGACGGATTTCTACCATGGATGGCTTATCAGTCTCATAGTCGTGTTGACTTGGGTCGTAAACCTTCAATACCTTCTTACGTTCCAAGATTGGATCTGGGATTGGTACCGCTGAAAGCAAGGCTTGAGTATATGGGTGAATTGGATTGTTAAACAATTCTTCTGTTTCTGCAACTTCTACAATAACACCCTTATAAATAACCGCGATACGATCTGAAATAAAACGAACGACAGACAAGTCATGGGCGATAAAGAGATAGGTCAAACCGAGCTCTTTTTGAAATTTTTTGAGCAAGTTCAAGACTTGGGCACGTACAGAAACGTCCAAGGCTGAAATGGGCTCATCCGCAATAACAAAGTCTGGCTGCATGACCAAGGCACGGGCAATACCGATACGTTGACGTTGACCACCTGAGAACTCATGAGGGTAACGAGTCAAGTGCTCAGCAAGAAGACCTACTTCACGGATAATATTTTGAACTTTCTCTTTACGTTCTTCTTCATCCTTAAACAAACGGTGATTGTAAAGACCCTCAGAAATAATATAATCAACAGTCGCACGTTCATTCAAACTTGCCGCAGGATCTTGGAAAATCATCTGGATTCGACGAATCAATTCCGCAGCTTGTTCACGCGATTTCTTACCATTAATCTTTTGACCTTCAAAAATGATATCTCCATTACTTGTATCATTTAGACCGATGATAGCACGACCAATAGTTGTTTTCCCACTACCTGACTCCCCTACAAGCGAGAACGTTTCTCCCTTGTTGATAAAGAAGTTGGCATTTTTAACCGCGACAAACTTCTTACTTCCTTCACCGAAGGAAATTTCTAAATCTTTGATTTCTACTAATTTTTCAGACATTTCCTTCCTCCTAGTCTGCCAGATGGGCAAATCCCATTTTTTCACGAATCTTATCATGGAGATTTGCAATCACAGCTGGTTTTTCTACTTTTGGAGCATCCTCATGAAGAAGCCAAGTTTTAGCCCAATGCGTCTCTGATACTGAGAATTGAGGAGCTTTTTGTTCGAAGTCAATTTGCATTGCGTAGTCTGAACGCAAGGCAAAGGCATCCCCTTTCAGGTCAGTATAAAGTGACGGAGGTGTTCCTGGGATTGAGTAAAGTTCCCCTTTATCATCAGCAAGCTGAGGCAAGCTAGACAAGAGACTCCATGTATATGGATGGCGAGGGTCATAGAAGACTTCCTCAACAGTTCCATACTCAACGATTTCTCCCGCATACATAACTGCTACCTTATCCGCAATACTTGCTACCACACCAAGGTCGTGGGTGATAAAGATTGTTGTGAAATGGTACTCGTTTTGTAATGATTTGAGCAAATCAATAATTTGTGCTTGGATGGTCACATCCAAGGCAGTCGTTGGCTCATCACAGATCAAGACATCAGGTCGGCAGGCAAGGGCAATAGCAATAACGATACGTTGACGCATTCCTCCAGAATATTGGAATGGGTATTCATCAAAACGTCTATCTGCATCTGGAATCCCAACCTTATTCATGTAGTCAATGGCCAATTCTTTCGCTTCTTTAGCTGTTTTTCCTTGGTGTTTTACAATAACTTCTGTAATCTGACTACCAATTGTTTTAATTGGGTCCAAACTAGTCATTGGATCCTGGAAGATAGTCGCAATCTTAGCCCCACGAATTTGTTCCCAATCCTTGTGAGAAGATAGAGCTGTCAAATCTTGACCACGGTAGTCAATGCTACCTTGAGCAATGCGACCATTTTCTTCAAGCATACCTGTGAAAGTCTTTGTCAAAACAGATTTCCCTGATCCTGACTCACCTACCAAGGCCAATACTTCACCTTCAAGCAGCTCAAGAGAAACGCCACGAATAGCTGTCAATACTTTGTCACGAACGTCAAATTCCACGACAATATCGCGAGCAGTCAAAATTACATTTTTTTCTTTTGTCATTTCTACTCCTATCTATGTGTACGTGGATCACTAGCATCTGCTAAGTTTTGACCAACTACGAAAAGGGACAAGGATACCAAGACAAGAGTTGTCAATGGAATCCAGAACAAGTAAGCATTGGTTGTTACGTTTTGTGAATAATCCGAAATCAAACGACCCAAACTTGGTACTGTAATCGGTAATCCAAGACCGAAGAAAGACAAGAAGGCTTCGTATGAGATAAAGCTTGGAAGCATTTGAGTCATGGTTGTCACAATAACAGATACCAATTGTGGCATGATGTTTTTGGCAACAATCTTCAAGGTTGGTGTTCCCAAAGTACGTGACGCCAAGTTGTATTCCAAATCACGATAACGCAAGATTTGCACACGGATCATGAAGGCAATTCCAATCCATGTTGTCACACTCATAGCAAAAATCAGATTCCAGAATCCAGCTCCGATTGAGTAAGTCAAGACAATGACAATCAAAAGAGATGGGATGTTTGAGATAACGTTATAAACTTCCATCATCACACGGTCAACTGATTTTGAAATTCCCCAAATACCACCGACAAAGACACCGATAACTAAGTTAATCACTGTCGCAATCACAGAAATGAGGATAGAGTTACGAGCTCCGAACCAGACACCGTCAAAGAGAGATTTACCATTACTGTCTGTACCGAACCAATGCTCAGCATTTGGCTTGATATAACGAGCACTAAAGTCGTTTACCTTGCTGACATCATTGAAATCAAACTTAGAAAACATTGGGTAAATGAAACTCATCAAAATGATAGCTACCAAGATTCCCAACATAACTACAGTTGATTTTTTCTTCATAAATTGTCTAAACACTGATCCCCAGTATGAATAAGCTGGCGCATCAATGGCTTCAGAGGCAAAATCGTCACGTTTTACAAACTGAAATTTTTCTTTATCGATTGTAGACATTATTTGCCTCCTTTCTCAGTCAATTTAATACGTGGGTCAATAATAGTCATCCAAATATCTCCCAAAAGAAGTGAGAAGATAGAAATACATGTAAAGATGAAGACAAGACCTACGACCATAGAGTTATTAGATGCTTTTACAGAGTCAATCAACATTTTACCCATACCTGGGAAGGCGAAGACTGTTTCAGTAAGGGTTGCACCACCGATAACCCCGATAACGGCACCAGGAATTCCTGAAACCAGCGGAACCATGGCATTTTTAAAGATATGTTTGTTTGAAATTTCTTTTTCAGACAAACCTTTGGCACGAGCAAAACGTACAAAGTCTTGTGATTGCAAGTCAATCATGTAACGACGAATCCAAATAGCTGTACCAGGAGCACCCAACAAACCAAGGATAACTGCTGGTAAAACGTAAGAACGCCAATCTCCAGCACCCAAGATAGGGAATGAATCTGGCAAGCCGATTGAAGAACCAGCCAAACGGATGATATAAACCAAGGCAATTGTTGGAAGAGCCATCAAAAAGGTCAAAACACCTGTTGAGAAGCTATCAATCCAAGTGTTCTTGAAGCGAGCCATAGCTGAACCAAGTGGCACGGCAATCGCATAAGAAATCAGCAAACCAATCAATCCAACGACAGCAGAACTAGCAATCATAGAAGGATATTGGTAGTTACTTTCCGTAGCTGTATAAGGATCATCTTTTCCGTAGTTGGCCACTTCACGAGAGTCAGCCTGACTAGGTGATTTGTAGGTTCTTGAGTAAATATTTACAGAAGAAGTTTTCTTACCTGTTGGAAACTGAACTTGAGCAGTTTTTGTTTGTCCTTGTCCCTGAGTAATAACCTGTAAAACAGGGCTATTAGCATAGGTTGGATAAGAATCCCCTAAATTAATGTTCACAAAATTTTGATGCACAAATGGGAACTGACTGTTGAAGTACAAGAGATATTTGTGTTTAGTTCCTGAACCAACCAAAGACCATCCGATCGCTGGATCGTTTTCAAAACGAAGGTAACGTTTCAAGTCTGGATTTTCAGGGTCTTGAATTTTATTTGTATGATCAATATCAATCAAGTTAGCATAGAATTTGAAAACACGTTCAAAAATTGGAATTTCACGAGTAGCGTAGAATTGGCCACTTTCAGTAAATTCTCCCAAGGTCCAACCATGACCGATTTGTTTGATGTATTTTTCGTAGATAGCCTTGTTGGTGTCATTGGCTTCAACGGTTACAGAAGCATCCATCTGACTAGCTTTTTCTTGCAACTCTTTGGTATCGTAGTACTCAATATAACCCATACGCTCATAAACAGTATTCTCATAGTTATCACGTTTATCAGCAGTTGTCGCAATCTTGTTATAGTTGGTATCCTGTTTGAAAATCAATTTTCGAGGAACCATTGTATAGATAATCGTGTAAGTCAAGGTTGTTACTAAGAAGATAGAAACCAATGACCGCAAAACACGCATAAAAATATATTTTTTCATATCATTTCCTTTAAAAATCCCAAAAGAACCTTCTCCTCATGGAGAGAAAGTTCTATTGAACATTATTTACTTCACATGACTTGCCAATTCTTTTTGAGCTTTCTCGTTTGACTCAGTCTTTTCTTTCAACCATTTTTCACGAGCTTTTTCATACTCTTCTTTGGTAATTGCTTTTTCACCAACTTCAGTATACTTCAAGTATCCTGCATTTTCACCTTTAAGACCAGCTACAGAATATGAAGAACTAAATGGTAGAACCTTTGAAACAAATGAAACGGCTGTTTCTTTAGGAGAAGCCATTACTGGAATTGTCAAAGCATTATCAGTCAACCAAGCTTGTGCTACTGCGTATTTTTCATAACGTTTTTGAACATCCTGGTTTTCGCTGTTTGCGTCATCAAGTAATTTGCCATAGTCAGCTAAACCAAGTTTGCTCACTACTGATGCATCAGTGTTTTGGTCGATACCAAGGTAAAGACGAGTGTTTCCTCCCTTAATGACGAACTGATCCAAGAAAGTAGACGGATCTTGATAATCAGGGTTCCATCCTGACAAGGTATGGATATCCCAGTCTTGCTCTTTAGCTGTCGGAGCGCTAAATGAAATTGGTAAAGCTTCTGCTTGAGTCATTTGTTGCAAGTCTACAACAACATTATCTGAACCCAATACTTTTTCAATTGATTGTTTCAATGATTGAACACGGTTTACAACCGCTGTTGATTCTTGGATAACCAAGGCATCCAAGTGGATTGGGAATTCAACACCTTCAGCTTGTAGGCTTGATTTTGCTTTAGCAAAGACTTCTTTAGCTTTTTCTTCATTGTAAAGTCCATTTTGAGAATCTGCTAGAGACACATTTGACCAAGTAGAAGAATTTGTCTTAGCCAAGCTATCTTGTACCAATTCACCAAATGTTTTCTTACCAACTTGAAGATTATAAGGTGCAAACGTATTACGGATGGCTACTGCAGCTCCATCAGTACCATTTGTTTGAGCTGAGTAAGAATTTCGATCGACCGCAAAGTTCAAGGCTTGACGGAATTCCTTGTTTAGCAATGCTTTCTGAGTAGATGTCTTTTGGACATCACTTGTTTTGGCAGTGTGGTTATAGGTTGTACGGCCATAGTTCAAGCTGACAGTTGCAACACCCGCACCTGGTTCATTAAAGTAAATGTTATCTTTGAAGTCAGTTGCATATTTTTCATATGTAGAACTTGTAGGGAAGATACGCGCCTTGCTATATTGACCATCGGCAAAACCTTTGGCAATCACATCTTGGTCCTTACCATCCCAGAAAGTGAACTTAACGTTCTCAATTTTTACATTTTCTTTGTCCCAGTAAGCATCATTTTTAGCCATCTCGATAGATGATTTTGGAGTTACAGATTTTAAGACAAATGGACCGTTATAAAGAATAGAGTTAGCATCTGTTGGGGCACCAAAACCTTCCCCTTTTGAAGTTAAGAATTCTTCATTAACCGGCATCATGACACCACTAGTTGTCTTGTCATTCCAGAAAGTTTCTGGCTGGTTCAAGGTATACTCTAGTGTTTGGTCATCAAGTGCTTTTACACCAACTGTTGAAAAATCGCTTGTTTCACCCTTGATGTATGCTTCTAATCCCTTAATAGAAGAGCTAACGATTGAAAGTCCTTTTGATTTTCCATCTACGGCGTGTTTCAAACCAGTAACGAAGTCTTTAGCAGTGACAGGAGCGTACTCTTCTCCCTCTGCTGTCACCCATTTAGCATCCTTACGGATTTTATAGGTATAAGTCAAACCATCTTTTGAAACTGTCCATGATTCAGCAATAGAAGGAACCAGGTTACCATATTTATCGTTAGCCAACAAACCATCTACGGCATTTGTTGTGATGAATGATGTTGAATCGATATTGCTAACGATATAATCCAAGGTTTCTGGATCTGTTTGATAAACATATTGGTAATCTTTTGCTAATTTCGCATTATTTGAACTAGTGTTTGAACACGCAGCTAGAACTCCTGATGCTAATAAGGTAGCCCCCGCTACAGCAAGCACTTGACTTTTTTTCATTTCTTTACTCCTCTTATAAAGTATAGGTTATTATTAATTATACCATATATTTCAAGATATTTCAAGGAAAATAAACGAATTTTCAGAATATTTAGGCTTATTAACACAAAAAATATGAAAAAGCTATTGACTGAAAATCATTTTCAAGGTATAATAATAAACGTTAAGGCGGTATAGCCAAGTGGTAAGGCACGGCTCTGCAAAAGCTTGATCGTCGGTTCAAATCCGTCTACCGCCTTTCAATACCGAATTTATCGGAATTTATCAAGACAAAAAGCCCGTAAAATAGGGCTTTTTTATTTTTATTTCATGATAAAAAAGGATAACTTTAAAAAACTTTTGGGGCGAGTTTGGGGCGAAGATATTTTTATTTTTAACAAAACACCGTTTTTGACAATAATCAAAAAATAAAAAGAAGGCATTATTAACAAAATGGCGTTTTTGACAATAATACTCTACATCCACCCTCTTTATTCTTCAAGAAAACGCTTTTTTGAACAATAGGATTGTAATTCCTGTTTCCAATCGTTAAAAATGCCTGTTTTTGCAAAATAAAAAACCGTGATGATTGTCACGGTTCCTGCTTATACCCATATTCCATTTCTGCTTCACGGCGAATTTTAGCAGCTTCTTCCAAAGAGACATAGCTTCCTAAATATTTCGGTTTCTTATCTACATTGATGAATACTTGATATCTCTTCTTTCGCTTATTGAAATAGACACCTCGAACCCCTGTGCTACTCCTAGCAGTCGGTTTCGTAGATTTTCGACTCTCGGGATCTCGGATAGAGTCCATATAGTCCTTAGATGCTCCACGTCTACATCCACAAGAGGTCTGATGACTGATAAGATTATTATTCAAAATCACGCTCTTACCACAATGCTTACAGGTACAATTCCACCATACACGCTGATTCTTAGAGTACGCTCTATTGATGATTTTGAAGTGATCCGTCTCAGTTTCTGAAAGGTCCTTGAACCTCTCGAGTTTCTTCTCTTCGTTAAGGCACCCGCAAGATTTGGTTCGACCGTTTCTTAATCTATATCCTAGCGCATGATATAGATTTCCACAATCACATTGACAGAGCCATTTGATTTCTCCTTTAGAAGACCTCGTCCCGTCATCTTCTATGACGACGAGACGATTGAACCTCTGCCCGATTATATTCTCCCTCATCGAATATTCTCCAAATTCTTCTCAATCCATTCAAGTCGATTTTGACGACCTGTAGGAATTGGTCTTGGATCACGAGAATAGTTCTTGAATCGCATTTGAAGCATGTATGAACCTTCTCCTAGATTGCTACTTCCCAAGGCTATTTCGAGATAAGCATTAGCGATAAAGTTCCCGTCTGCTGTATACATTCTACCTGTACCACCAATGATATCTTCACGGCTATTTTCAATCCATTTAAGGAGTTGTTGCTTCTTGAATTGGTCGTAGTAAGCATGAAATGTCATGTTCATTTTAAGCGAATTACTAAAATAATAATGAGTCTGAGCCTTGCCAATCATTGCCAATTCAAAATCTTCAAACAAGCGATCAAGCATAGCATTCACTCTTGCAGCTCCCATCTTTTCGATAGAGGTCTCACCACTCTTGAATCTCTGCCAGTTGGCATCAGTGAACTTGATACCTGGTAGCTTATAGAAATCATTTTCATGTCTGAAGTATCGTCCTACATATTCCAAAATTAGGTCTTTGATGTCGTTGTTGATTTTCATTTTAGATTCTCCTTTGATTTTTAAATTAAGCAAGTACGCTCTTTGGATACCATTTGACAGATGTTCCATAAGGTGTTACGATTTCAAATTTAACCGCTTTTTCAGTTTCTTCAAGCAATTCATTAACACTAATTGCGCTAACAGACATGAAGGCTAAATCCTTTTTGTTTCTTCCGCAAAATTCTTTTTCAGCGAACCATTTCTTAACCCCTTGGAATTTCACGTTTGAAGAATGGAAGAAGTAGAAATCATCAGCCATATTTTGACGTTTAACCGTCTTCCAAGCCAATTTTAAAGCTTCTGAGAATGTTACATCATTCTTTTCGTTTTTGAAGATTTTCCATGCCAATGTCATAACTTGTGATTTCATTTTGATTTCTCCTTTGTTTATCTTACAAGTATATTATATATCATATAGGATAGTTTGTCAACGAAAAACACAAAGAAATTTAATGTTTTTTTATTTTAGAAAGTACTTTCAGAGCAAAATAAAGATATTCAAGCGAAAAAGAACACTCCTAACCCTATATCTATAAATGTTTTTCAGGAATTTCAAGCGATTATCAAGCGTATTTTAGAGCAAACAAAAAACCGCAAGCCTGAGCCTGCGGTGAAAGAACATTTCAGAAAGTTTCCTTTCTATTTATTTAACTGTAATCAAGCCGTCTGGCTCTACTGTGAACTCTGGTTTATCTGCCATTGTTCCGTCTGGTTTGAGGTAGTACCAGCCTTGACCTGCTCTGACGAATTCATTTGATACCATGTTACCGTCTTTGCTGTCGAGGTAGTACCAGGTCTGCTTGTGCTTAATCCATCCAGTAACCATCTTGCCGTCTTCATCAAAGTAATACCAAGTATTGTTGATACGAGCCCAGCCTGTTGCCATAGATCCTGAATCCGTGAACCAGTACCAAGCATCCTTGTAGTTCAACCAGGTACTACGCTTCATGAAGCCTTTATCATCGAAATAGTACCAAACGTCGTTGATCTTCTCCCATTTATCAGTTGGATAAGAGCCGTCTTCACGAACCCACCACCAACCATATTGGTTTTGTTGCCAGCCTGTTTCAACCTCTTCAGGCGGTACAATATACCCAACGATTTCATCGACAGACCGCTCATTGTAGCGACAAGGGCCACCTACTTCTAAGTAGTCCCAATTGCCATCGATATTCTGCTCAATTGTCTTGATAGTATATCCGTCTGAGTCTTCATAAACAAGCCCTGTATGCCCGTAATTGACACCATCGCCAGCTACGTATGATTTCACGAAAAACCAACCAGCCTTTGGATAGTCAACATCATACACGACTTTCAGGCCTTGAGAACGTGCTGACTCAAGAAGATCATAAGCATTGCCCCAAAGAGTCACGCCGTACCAATGACGAAGCCCGTAACAAGGCACGTCAGCACATTGGAAGCCATAAGCTCCATCATTATCCACTCCACCTCCAGCGTTGGCCTTGTCGATGAAGAATTGAATCATTTCTTGTTTTTTAGACATACTTACTCCTCACTTGGTTTCTTGTATTCTAGCGCTCGTGTGCTGTCTGTGATTCCGCTTGTTGTTGGGTCATTGACCAAACCGATAGCAGTCAAGAATACGAAGACCGCATTAACAAGCAAAATCAGCTTGTTGCCGATATCACCTAAATCTAGATGATATCCAAAGACTGCTGCACCAGCTTGCAAGACAAGCAAGAAAGCTGGAATGGCAGTCAGCCAAAAGAATTTATTTTGTAGTCGTAGTTTCCAGTTAATCATATATTTTTCCTTTCTAGCGCCTTACTGCGCCTAAGCTTTCAACGGTTTTAGAGTCCCAAATACCTAATTGATACATCACACGAATGATGTTTTTCTGATTATTCCATCGCCAAGAAGCAAGACTTCCTTGTTCCGACAATCTCGCATTGTTCCAATCGTAATCATCTGCTGATTTTATAGGATTCAATACTTTGATTCCATCGCCCCAATAATCGAAATTCGTTTTTTTCCAAATATCAATATCAATGACTGCCAGTGATGTTCTTAAAATTGCGTTCGGGAAGTCCCAATGTGGAACTGCTTGATCCCAGACTTTGTACCTATTTTTTCCTAAAAGTGTAAGGTTGCCTCCAACATCTAATCCACATCCGTTGTCAAACCATGCAATAGGCGGTGTACTGTTTAAATCAACCGTGTATGCCATCGGCGCCCGTCTTGGTGCAGGTTTGATAAGAGCCAGTTGCTCCTGTAAAGTCTGCGTTTGCTTCACTAAAGATTCAACTTGGTGTTTCAAAACTTGGTATTCTGTACTTCCAGTAATACAATCTTTCGAGTTAAATTCCTCTTTCGTGAATTGTTGTTCTTTAAACGTCTCAAACTTGTGCTCAAGCCCCCTCAAGCTCTCTTGAGTTTCGGTTACTTGGGTCTGTGCATCTTCTGGCGCAGGACTCCAGTCAGTCGCCAGAGTACCTTTTTCAAGTTTAATCCTACGAACGGAATAATTATTGTTTCCACCATAATCGTACAAGGCCATTTCTCCCCTCGAGTAACGAGGGTCATCATTTGGGAAGATAATTGGACCTGTGAACGTGAAGCGTTGCCAGTCTTTGCTTGGAGTGATGTTTGCACTAGCTTTCAGACCGAACCTATTGCTTTGGTAATGATAAAAATGCAGAGGACGAATCTCGCCACCTTCGTTTATTTTTAGATCAAACGATAGAGTCCATGTTTCCCCGACATTTTCTTGGTTAAGGTATGGATGTAAAGGAAACGGGAAGAAACGCGTACTTGTTCGAATCTTCTCAGAGTCTCGATAGTAATTTCTACCACCGATCTGCACTTTCGCAAGTGTTTTCGCAAGGCCATCAATATCTTGTTTTACCTCTGACTTTGTCGCAAGACTGTCCATTTGAGTAGCGATACGGGCAATAGCCTCTGTATTGGCTGAAATCTTTGCTTGAGAGTTTGCGGTTTGCGTCTTGATATCCTTGATATCTGTACCAATAGCTGTTGCTAGATTTTCAAGGTTATTCATGGCCATCACGCTTTCGCTGCATTATAGGTTGCGACCAGGTCGAGGTTGGCAAACTCATCAATACGACGGCCGAGGTCAGCAAGTTTTTGCACAACTGCAGTCTCAACATCTCCACTCAAGCTGGCTATTTTTTCAGCAACTTCCTTGAGTGTATCATACTGTTCAGATACTCCATCACCAAGAATGTCATTTTTAACTGCTGTTTTCGCTTGCTCGATAGCCTGCATTAACATAGCGTTGTCAATCTTTGTATCGATTAACTGCTTCATCGCTTTGTTATCCGCTCCTAATGTTTGAGCGAATGCAATTAATTTACTTGTATCCATGTTTTACACCTTTCCTAAGTTATAGTACATGAGCAGGTCTGGAATTTCCGGACACGCTCCACCTTCGCTAAGCTGTCTTTTAACTTCTTCAGCGATGTCCAGCTCTTTGAGAGTATGAACTACCTCAAGAACCAATTCTTTATCCGACGCTTCAATTTCAATGTAAGTTTTTCGATCGCTTGGAAAGATATATCCCCCAGCCGAAATTTCTACACGGTATTTACCGTTTGGCAGAATGCTGTCTAAATTAAAACTAACAGATTGATCCTTGACTAGTGCTTTTTTCTTCCAACAATATTTATCTTTTGTTAGGGTTATAAGAGCTTCTTGCCCCTCAAGAGAAGTAATACCACGGAAATTTTCATCTTGCAATTCAAATCCGAAAGTAGAGGACAAATCTCCCTGCTTGACACGAACGCCTCCGTCAACCTGAGTCAAATTAGTCGTATTACTACATCCCATTCCATGCCCCCTTTCTAATCATCTATTAAGATGCCTTCTTTGATATCCAATTTTTCAAAATCGCTGAATAAACGGTCTATGTAGCCATTGCCTCCTAGAGTTTTATAGCTTTTATGCATGCTTTCCACTAGGGAGAATTCATCTCTAGAGGTATATCCTCTGTTAATAGCTCGTCGCATATCACGGTCAAGGCGCAACTTCATGGTATTTAGATGCGCCTCATCGTGAATTTTTAATTTTTCTTGCACTTCGTCGATTTTGGAATTGCTATCTTTAGCGGTAGTCTGGACATCTTTAATCTGTTTCTTAACATCGGTTAGTTCGGAGACGATTTTCTCCGTCTCTTCTTTGGCTTTTTTCGGCAATTTGTAGCTAAGCCAAGCGATGATAATTGGTGAAGCCGATGGTAGCACGTTCATGAAGAAATGTTCTATCTGTTGTAAGACGTCCATAAACACCTCTCTAGTTCGCCAAATTGCTCAAGCCAAGGCGTTCCAATTCTTTGCGTACACGGTCTTTGAAGCGTTTGTTGACAAATGAAAAGTCAATCGCTCCACGTTTTAGCAAGTTAATGTACATGTCGATTTTTGCTTGGTCTAATGTAATCTTACTCATTGTTGCTACCTCCATTGTTTTCACTAGTGCTCGCTTCGCTTGTCGGTGTAGGAATTTCATGTTCTGTCTCGCTTTCTGTTGGTTGTTCTACTGCTGGTGCAGGTTGTGTAGGTGCTTCTACTACTGGTTGTTCAGTAGTTGGTTGCGCTGGAGCTGGTGCTGGTTCAGATACGACCACGTTAGGAACTCCGTTTGTGGCTACTTCTGTAGCTGGTTGGGGTTCTGGTTGAACCGGTGGAGTTACTGGAGCTGGTTCAGCAGGATGGGTTTCTGGCTCGGCAACGTGAGGTGTTTCCTCATTTCCCTCTGCTTCATCCTCATGCTCATGATCAATACCGATGTGTTTCTCAACCACTTCCAAACGTGCAAAGATTTCCTCGATATCGTCAGTATTATGCAAGCTGACCTTCTGCATACCTTCCATAAGCTGATTCGCTTGTTCAAGTGCTGCAGTTGTTTTAGCCAATTGTTCTTGGTTTTTAACAATAGCGCTAGTAGGATCTAACTCAGTACGTAGAATCTCTTTGACTGCTTCAATGAGCATTTCATCCGTATCACCCAAGCGGTCACCCTCCAACTCACGAGTGAAAAAAGTTAACGGCTTGTCACATTGAATAGAGACTTCCGTCTTGCCAACTCTAAAAAATTTATTTACTAATACAAATTCCATGTTTTATACTTCCTTCTTTTTATAAATTGTACCTGATAATACAAATCGATTTAAACCATTAGGAATCAGATGTTGCATATCATTTGGATTTTTTAAGTTTATATAAAATGATCTAGCTGGATTTCCTATATCTCTTAAATCACTAAAAACAGAGAGCTCCCTATTACTAGGTTCAGTTGCAGTGAATTGAATTTTTCTATTTTCCTTTGTTACTTGAAATTCTACATTTTTTGATAAAATTAAATTCCAAAATTTATCATTATCATATCCTGTTACACTTGGAATGCCACACAATAATCGATTATTTGAATCGTTAGGTACAGAAACATAAAAAAATATTCTTCCAAAATCTTGAAAAATATTTTTACTCCAAATTAGCCGATTACTAACATATCGCTTTACAATTTCATGTCCACCAACATAGATTCCTTCTCTTGTAGCCATAATGTCACCTACTCATAAACATCATAGATTGTGTTGGGGTCTTTTGTACTAATTGCATTATATTGCGCTTTAGACCCATACCAGTACTTCATTTGCTGATTCCCGTTCTGGTTTACAAATTTATTTGCGATCACTTCGGACGGTGTACTTGGAATCCCAAGAGCTGACCTATTGACTCGTAAAACCCCAGAACCATCGATTGTAATCGTTGAGTTATCAGGTCTAACAACTCCGTTTGATCCAGCTGTTGCGGTTTTAGCTTTGATTGCACCGTTTAAGACCTCAGTCGTGTAATTATCTGGCCTGACAATCCCGTTCGAGCTCGACGTAGCTACTGATACATTGCTACTGATTCCATTCTTTAATGTCTGCACAGACACTTTTTTCAACCCACGACCATCATGAATCATGATGTTGTCCGAGTTGTTGACCTGACTAGCCTGTGGCAAATCAGTTACTTTTCGTGTCTGTGTACTAATTACTGCCATATTATACCTCCATATTGTATTTCCAATCTGCGACAATCACATGACCGTTTTCATCCGCAAGTAAGGTATGTTCTGTACCGTCGTCTGTACGAATCGGAGCAGTGAAGTCATTCTGCAAGAACATGTACTCGATAGCATTTAGTCTATCTTCGTGTTCCTGAAACTCACGCTTCAAAGCCTCTACAGACTCATAGCTTGCTTGTCTAACGTTGTCTACGTTACCTAGCCCAACTTGTTGCTTCGTAACGCCATGCGGATTGTTGTGATTAGTTGTGTGATTGTTAAAATCTTGCTTACTTGCTTGCTCAACATTCGTGACATTCCCTAGCCCAACTTGCTGCTTAGTGACATTGTGTGGATTGTTTCGGTTTTGAATGTGAGCAGTAAGGTCTGCTTGATTCGCTTTATTTGTTGTTTGGTTGCCGATAATCGCTTCAAGACCATCGATATCAGATACCCTATGACGATGGGTTGCGTCGGCTTTGTTTTCCCATCGTTGTGCATCTTCAGCGCCGATAATATCTCTTGACCGCCAAATTTTAGCCATCTGTTAGCACCTCCAGTCTATATTTGAATCGTGTTGTTGTTTCAATCGGTACGTAAACATCAATGACAGACTGAACCACGTTTGAACTGTCTAGCAACTCAATCTTATTGATTTCTCTGATTGAGTCTGGTATCAAGAAATCAATCAACACAAAACGTTGCTCTTGTCGCTTCTGTATCGTCACAATCTGATTGTCATTCAATCTTGCTTTGCTGATTTTAGCTAGTACGGTTTCTGTAACTGTATTTAGTAACGCTTCTTTAATCATTGAATAAAACCTCCTCTTGTGGGCCTTCATATTCAAAAGGTGTCACTCCTACAACTGCATAACCTGCTCTGGCAAAGTCTACTGACGTCTTGAATAACCGTTCTTTCAGCTTGACTTGTTCTGTTACTGTTGGGATATGCGTATATCCCATATTTGCTGGTTTGATTGCATTGACGAAAATAACCGACTCCCTGAAAAGTCCGCTCGTTTCCGCTCCAGACTCAATCAGCAAGACCTGATTAGCGAAATCTACTGAAGCTTTATACTTTCCTTTGCCGAAGAGGTCGTCTAGTTTGCGAATTAAAAACCACCATGAAAATGGTGGTCTCATATTGATCCGCAACAAAACACGCTCTCTTCTCCACTCTAACGTATCGTCAGCGTGGGCAACAATACCGTAGACTTCCTCAAACTTCGTTAAGGTGGGAACGTCGCAGAGCATAATAAACTGATTCTTGATGAACTGCTCTAAAGAGACAGTCCCGTCTTTAAATAGTGCATTTTCAGCCCGAACCAGTTCTTTCATATCTTTGACGCCCTCGTAGTAATCTGGAACGTATTCAGATAAGTTTACTTCTTTTACCATTAAACCGTCCTCACTGTTCCTTTATACGGCAATTGTTGTAATTGTCCTGTAAAAACAAGTGCTAAATCAGCTTCGCGGTTATTCAGTTTCATCTTATCCACGTTAGCAACACCGTTAATGGTCAGTAATCTGGCCATTAACTGCGAGCGATAGATTTTCATACTGTAGGTATTGACATCTGAGTATTGCGCCCAGTTCTTTCTCAAATCCAAGAAATACTGGTCTAGAGCCTTGTCTACCAGTTCTTTCACTTGATTTAGCTGATAACCTGTCATCAACTCAAGTTTAAACTCAATATCAATCGGGAATCGCGTCGCAGTCGTAACTGTCACACGATGATTGATAGGGGCGAGTCCAACACCTTTTCCAGTATGTTCTAATGGATCCAGAACGTTTTGCACCTTCTTGATTGTCTCGGTAGATGCTAGGTTCAAATCATTGTCTAAAACAACCACTTTAACTGTTCCTGAGCCATTCCAAACTGGATAGACCTGAACTGCGCCAACACCGTCAATTTCACGGACACGCTGAACATACTCGATGAAGTTACCGCCAAAAGGCTTCTCATTAACGTAAATCAAGAAGCGCTTCCGCAATTCATCGTCGGTTTCTTCGTCTTGGCCAGATGTAACAATTTCCCCTAAGACCGCAGTAGCGAGGTTCCTGTAGTTCTCCAAGGGTAAGATATTGCCATAGTAGCGATTTCCGACAACGCCAGTCGTCTCACACTCTACTTCATACTTGCCAGCTACATTAGTTGCACGAACTACCTTGTAGATGAGTGCAGCATCGTCAATTGTCGCAAAACGAGAACCTAAAGCAATTTGTACGCCTTCTTTTCTCTCGTTTTTAAACTCCGCAAAGCGTACCGCTTTTTTTGACGGATAACGATGTAGACCAAACTCTTCAACCTTGTAGTCTAGGTATTGGCCAATAGCAGTCTGTGGAAATGTATCTAGCAGCAGATTCTTCAACTGCAAATAAAAACCAGCTAACTCGTAACAAGCAGGCGCTAATGCGTCATAGATGATAGAACCTTCCCGTGTATCAATATTTTCATTGACACGAGAAAGAGCGTCATTCATCAGATAATCAAACGTATATTTTTCTAAGAAATCACCTATCATTAATCAGCGTCACCTCCTTTTCAACTTTAAATAAACCGGATATAGTATGAACTTCAAAGACACAAAGCAAGCTGTCCTTGGTTTGCTGCTCGATGAAGAAATTTTGGACACTTTTAATTCTTGTATCAACTAACAAGGCTTGAGAAATTGTTCTCTCAAGGTCAGCTTTTACAAAATCATAAGGCTTTCCAATCAAGCGCTCCAATTCTACTCCGTAGTTCGAAGAGTAAATAACCCACTCAAACCGTTCTGTAAGCAGAATCTTTTCAACTGCTTGCCTCATGGCTTCTAAGCCGTCAATATATCCGTGTATTCTGCCATTTTTCACTTGATAAGTGTAGGATGGCAAAACTACTTCTTCAATGTTTCGTATATCTACCATCTTCACTCCATCCTTTGTAAAACGTAGTATAATTGCCCGTTTTGGGCTTTAATCATTAAGACTTTGTCTCCTGCTTCAAGATCACGAAAAACAATCCACCTCTTGTTGTCCCCTTCAGTATCTCCAGTGCGTAGTTCTTTAACCATCGGACTTAAAACTAAAAAGGACTCAGGGATTTCAAGTTTATTATTAACCTTGATTGTGAGAGGGGAAACAGATGTGACAGAGCCAAAAACAATATCTGTTCTGTCTGTCCCATCATCTACTCCTTGCGCCAAAAGGCGTGCTAACAACTCTCCTGCCATTATTCCAGCGTCCTCAATTCTAAATCCATTGTATGCACCTTGTCCCACTTGTGGGTACATTTAGAGATGATGCCAAGACTGTTCTTCTTAATCCCTTCAGACTCTAAATCAGCAAAATCCAGCACAACACTGTTTCCTGCACTGATGCCAAGATGTCCTAAGCAAGGGACTTTAAAAGTCTTTTTAGGATGATTTTTAGCTTTCAATAAGAGTTCAGCCTTCTGTTGAATCTGACTCTCATTCATCTTTTCATCCACCTTTTCGTGGTACTGTAGCTTGCCCCAAAGAGCAACATTTTTAGAGTCTTTCACGACGTAAACTTCACGCTTTTTACTTTGCTTGTTGTCTTTAGTCAGCTTCACATAGTTGTAGCTATCATCGATAGAGCCTTCATAGTCAAAGTCTGTAGCCACGCTATCATCTCCAATCACTAAGTCAGTAATCAGCGAATTTAGCGCTATATGCTCGACTGTGCCAAAGTTATCTCTGATGATGTACCACATGCCGCCATGAATCAATGTTAAGTCCAAAGCGTTCTGGATCATCGCAAAATAAGTTTTCTTATCTTCGATTTTCTCCGGACACGTCCAGTTCCCTTCATCAACAACCTTGTACTCAAGTTCTGAGATTTCGCAAATCTTACTAAAGATTTCATGACTCTTAGAGGCTTCAAACACGATTGTGTCAGTATTTTTCAGGTACCTCATTCTGTCATAAGCAGTTACCGACCATTTCTTGGCTGATTTCCGCTTTTTCTTGAAAACTTTACCGTAAAAAATGCCCTTATCATCTACCTTGAAGCGGATAACATCCCCAAAGTTGCAAGCAACCTGCGAGTCTATAATCATATCAAACTCAAGTTTCCCCGGCTGAAAATCAATGCTGGTTTCCCATTTGACACCTCCGACCAACTCAGTGATATCAAAGACTTTACCGTCATTCACATCTTGAATCAGAAATTCCATCATAGGACTTGCACCGAATCAGCAGTAACCCAACCACGCCAACCGCCATCCAGCATAGTAACGTGATAAGGATGCGACCCTTTCATATTGATATAATTGACAAGTCTAGTTGCGTTTGACTCAGTTTGACCTGGGCCTTCTCCGTAGCTATCTCTATGCAGCTGCCCATTGACGAGCACCTTTGCACCAATAGTCACTTCTTTCTTAGTCGAGGGGGCTTGTTCTTTCTGAGGCTGACTAGCTTTCTTCTCTTCTGATACCTTCTTTTCGATTTTTACAAACCGAGCCTTGGCCATCTTGTACTCTTTGAAAGTGATGTCATAATAAACATCCTCATGAATACCAGCTTTTCTTTGTTGCTCAAAACTCTCAACTGTCGCAAGCATATTGATACCCACGCCAGAGATAATCAAGCGACAAGGTTCTTTCCCGTCCATGATTTTCTTTAAGAGTCGAACATAGGTTTCAGGCGTTCCTGATTTATTCAGGACATAAGAGCGGAAAGTGTCTCTAGGAAAGAATGAAGTGAAAGTAACCTCAGAGAGTTTAGGAAAACTCATCTGGGTTATTTCTCCTAGCGCAATACTCGTTGTTGACTCGTTATTGGCGCTATTCTTCGTTTTTAGCTCTTCTGGATTGACAGGAAGTTGTGTGACCTGACCTTTGTACTCTACGAAAATACCAATCGCCATTTCTTTCTACCTCCTACGCAATTCCTAGGTCGCTATCGACCAATCCGATAATCTTTTCTTCAATCTTGCCAACTAGATCATTGATATCTTGTTCAGTGGCGCTATTTTTAGACTCGTAATTGACACTAACTTGAGGTGTTAGAACTTGGTAATCAATGATGTATTTTCGTTCTGCAACATCACGCATCATCTTGATATCTTCGTCTTTCAGCTTGACTTCATCTTCAATCTTACCGACGTTCCCAATGTTCTTGCCTTTTCCCAGCTTGTCGCCAAGACCACCAGCACCACCAGAAGGAACACCAGCTCCTGATGGTGTTTGGTTCATTTGGTCAAATTTAGAAGCAAGTTCGTCTTGACCTTTCATCTTATCAGCGAAGCCTTGCATAGCATCACCAACTCCTTGACCAAAAGCCTTAGTACCACTAAAAGCATTGCCAGCAGTTGAGAAAGGATTTTTCATCCCATCCCACAAACCGCCTGGAGTCATCATGTTAGCACGCATGCCGTCAAAAGATTCATAATCATCAGGAGCCTCTCCTGGATTAAACATCTCTCCCATCGCACGAATACCATTGGCAAAACTACCGTCATTAGACATGTAACCCATTTCGCCAACTTTTCCTAGATTCACTCCTGGTATTTTATTTAAAGCGTCAATGATCCAGTTGATAGCTTTAATAGCCATGTTTGCACCGGCTATAAAAGCATTACCGATAGATTGCGCTACATTGACCACCCCATCAACAAACGAAGCAAAATAATCTAATACAGTTCGAACAAGATTATAAAATAACTTTCTGATGGAATATATCGGGTGTTTAAAGACATTTCTCAAAAATTCTGCAACTGCTAAACCAATGTTGTAAATGGCTATGAAGAGGTTCACAATAGGTGCAATCATATACATGACGAGATTGATGACGAACATAATGATGTCATAAACTACGGTTCCAACAAAGACAAAGGCTGCAACAATAGCAGCTGCAACGTCTAAGAATGAAATCCCCATAGCGTTTAGAGCTGTAGCAATTAAGAGAGCGACGGCAATAATACCAATCATAACTAAATAGACTAACGCCCATGGAGCCTGTGCAATCATACCTGCTATAAATATAGCAACACCTACTATGGTAGCTACAGTTGCGACCATTATCAAAGCGGTAATTACAAAGTTAATATTCTCAGTAACCCAGTTCCAGCCTGCAACAAAGAGATTAAAGAGCCACAGAGCTATCTGGCCAATCGCAAACATAGCGGTCTCTAAACCTGCCATGAAGTTTTGTCCAGCGGTACTATTAATAAACTCTTGCCATGCTTGGATTAAAGGCTGAAATGCGTATGAGGCAACGTTACCAACCTGAGTCATCATATCAGCAAAAGTCATTGGCATTTTCGCAAACTCAGCGTTTGTTTCAACTGCTGAACCAAGCAAGGCACTCTTAAGGATATCTCCTGTTAATTGACCATCTTTAGCCATTGCCCTCAATTGACCAACACTGACACCAAGATGTCTAGCTAGTTTTTGGGCAACAAGCGGAGCGTTCTCCATCATAGAGTTAAACTCATCACCACGAAGAACCCCTGAAGCAAGCGCCTGTGTGATTTGAAGCGTCCCTGCTTTTTGTTGCTCTAAGCTTGCACCGCCGATTTTATAAAGTTTATTCAACTGTTCAGCGAATGCAATAGCTTCATCATTGCTTTTAAAGGCTTCTCCAGCTTGTGAGCGTAGTTTAGCCACTGAGTCTGCCATAATACCGAAGCCAGTCCTTGAGCGTTGTGCTGCTGCCATGATACTATCTTGAAGTTCTTGGCCTGTCTTAGATCCGTCTTCTATTGTCTTAAGCCTTGCCATAGTCTGAATATAATCATCTCCTGACTTAATCAGACCGCTCATTAAATTAGCCATTTGCCTCAAGGCTTGAATAGCAACCATGAAATTTAAAGCACGAGAAATAGAGGTCATTCGACCAAGCATGGATGTAGCAGCGCCTAAGCCACCAACAAGAGGCCCAGTCGAAGGAAGTTTGGGAGCGATAGGTGGCGCCATTTTAGGCGCTACAGAGCTAGTAGCTTTAGGCGCAGTAAAATTCTTAGGCATATCTGCTTTGACTTTAATCGTTGCAGTTTGCGTCATCTTCTTGACACGTCTATCCAACTCTCCGAACTTAGCAATAGTCCTGTTGATTGTGCTATTAATTCGATTTAAAGGGCTTGAGAAATTATCTCTAAGCGCCAGCGTTTGCATTAATGTAGTCATCTTCTACCGTCTCCTCCTTCCTCTGCTTTTCCTTTCCATTTCTTTGTGTTCCTTTTCTTCTGCCTCTACTCGGATATCGATAAAGGCAAAAATCAAGGCTTTCTCACGTTTTGATAAGCTATCCAAAAAGGACGGAGTCCAGTTGAATTGATGCAAACAGTAGTAAGCATAACTCAACTCTGCGTCCCCGTCCTCTAGTCGTTTTTTGCTTCTTCGACAAGATCATTGATATCTTCATCAAAGCCGTTAAGCGACTGGATTTCTTGCATTAGGGTAGCATATTCCCCAATCTTCAACATAGCTTTCAAGGTTGCTGCTTCATCCCCAACTGTACGATAAGATTCTTGTAGTTGAGCATCTTTTAAGTCTGGCGTAACAACGCAAGCAGACATTAAAGAGTCAATGTACTTATCATTGTTGAACTCAGGTATAGCAACACCTTGACGGTTTTTCTTCTTGATTGTCGCACGTTTTTTCAACGTATCGTTTAGACTTTCATCAATACTGCGAATAACAAAAGGAGATTTGAAACGCTTAAGGTGTACTTCCTTTGTTTCTTCCTGCTGAACGTTTTCTAGTAAAAAGTCTGAAATTGCCATTTATCTGTCCTCTTTCTAACCTAATTTAGGCGCATTAAATTTTTCCAAGATATCCACATCTTCAAAAGTAAAGTTGACTTCTTCTTCCAAGAAATCTTCTTCAACTTTTAGTTGACCCATCACAACTTCATCAAGGTTACATTCACGCAAGATAGTTGTTTGACGACCGATTGAACTTGTCGCATCGTCATTGGTAACTTGGATATCAAAGAATGTATCACGACCATTCTTCATGTAGTCCAACATCATTTCCTTGAATGTTGAAGTTACACCGTAGATGGTCATCTTGCCTTCACCCTTGAAACCAGTCGCTTTTACTTGCGTACCACGTTTGTTAAGGGTACGGACTTCTTCTTTGTTCTTCTTAACTGTCGCTTCAAGTTCCTTGATGTAGAACATGAACTCGTTTCTTCCGTTGACGTGAATAAAAGCGGTACCTTCCTGACCGCTAATCACGTCACGACCTTTCAAATAAGCCATGCTTTCTCCTTTTCTATTCTGCTACAACTGTCATATACAGTTTTTCCATGCTGTCCACTGGTTTAACTTTAACGTTAACCACTACAGACTCTTTCAACTCACCACGAAGTACCTCGATGTCTTCCACTTTGAAGTCTTCGATAGCACCACGAGCTTCAAGATCTTTGAAATAGCGAATACGGTTCGCTTTAAATGCTTGACGTCCATCTTCGTTGTTGTCAACTTTCCCAAGGAAGTATTCAGAAAATACATATTTTGTGTCATTTCTAATGTCGTCCAAAGTCCGAAGTATACGGTTTTTTTGGAAATCTTGATTAGTTTCTGATGTGATAGTCACAAGAGAGTTGATATCTTTTTCAACAACTGCTCTATCACGCTTGTTCGTGAACACAAAGTGTCCTTTTTGAAGAGCAGCAATCGTTTCTGTATGGCTCAAACGACCGAAAACATCAACAGAGTCTTCGTATTTCTCATAAGTCAATGATTTCTCAACGCCAGCATTTGCACTTGCTGCTGCAACCCATACAGTCGCTTTCGTCTTATCAATAACTGTCTTATCTGACAAGATAACACCGTTTTTAACGTTGATTACTGCTTCACTGTCTGCGTCAGAGTCCGCAACAACCAATTGAGCGCCTAGTCCTTCATCTTCACGCATCCGTTTGATAAAGTTGATAGCTGCTTTCTTGATAGAAGCGTCTTCTACTGGCAAGGCCATATAGTTAAACTCAACTGTTTCAAGCGCCTTGAAGTAGTCTGAGTAGTCTTGAGTTGAGACTGCACCGTCAGTACCACCAGCCAGTTTAGCACCCGCAACTGCTTTCAGTACTCCTGTCCCTGAAAACTCAACTAGATCGTTGTTTTTCAAATCAGCTAAGACTTTTACAGTTTGTGAGTCCATAACAACTGTATCAAGGAATGTGACAACATCAAATGAACCTGGATTGTCTACGTTCGTTTTGACTGTTACTGTGATGTCATTTCCACGGACACCGCTATATTTAGCTTGAGCCCTTACATTATCCGAAAGGACCACGTTGGCCTTTTCGCCTGTATTTAGGCGATAAACCAAGACTTCGCTAACACGCTTGAATGCCTCATTCAGCAACAAGAGTTGTGGGCTTTCTTGCTCATAGCCTAGCTTCTTAAATAGGTCTTCACCACGTCGGATTTTCATCAATTTCTTTGATTCGCCGAAACTGAGTGCTAGCGGTACTGTTACGACACCATCACCACCAAGGCGAGTCATTGCGATGTCTTTTGATTTGACGTTGATGTAAGCACCTGGTCTTACCTTATTTTGGCGTTTCCAAATTCCACCTGCCATTAGTTAATCTTCCTTCCTAGTTCGTATTCTAGTTTTGCTCTTGCTTCTTCCAAACTATAAGACTCTTCTGGATCTAAAATAGCCCCCAAGATGTCTTTTTCTCCGTTGGTAAAAGCGCTACTTTCCAAAATGTCTGCAGTAGGGAACACAATTCCGTCTACATTATCCATCTTTTACCTCTTCTTTCACTTTCAATTCACGTTGTTTGATATCTTCCTCTTCTAACTTCAAGCGTGTACTTGCGTTAAAAATACAATGCAGAACATTGTCAACCACTTCATACTGACGGTCAAATAAATGAATCGTCGGCAAGTGTAAGAGTTTATAACTCAATTCTTCCTGCATTGCTAAACACTCGCTACGCTTTCTCTTAGGAGGAAAATAAGACAAATCCACTTTAGAACGTACTTTCACATACTTATTGGCCTCTGGAGTGTACTTAGTATCAACCACATGGATAAAAAAACAAGGCTCTTTAAAACCTTGCTCTACTTCATCCAGATAAATCCTGATGTCAGGATATAACCCCTTGATGTGACTAACTAACTCCTCGACTAACCGAAAGCCTTTATTTGCCATTTCCTAACACTACCTTTCTCATAAAGCCATCATACTTATCACGGACACGCTTCTCCATATCGCTTTTAGTATCTTCAACAGTTTTATGAAGGAAAAACTGCCCTGGAACAAAGCCACCATTGACCGTCTTATGCCCGTACTCAACGTGTGGGGCATAGTAGACCTTGTTATAAACTCTCTGCTTATAAGTTCGTCCAGATACTCCAATATGGCTTTTAGACCAGCCTTTTTGCAAGGTTCCGCCTTGTTTACCATGCGCACTTGCCCAAAATTTGACGTGTTTGCCATCTTTGGTTGTGAACTCAACCCAATGATCCGTATAAACACCAACAGGCGTTCTCTCCTTCACATTAGATTTTAGTTCTGTACCTTCGTAATTCAAGGTCTGTCTCATAAATCGGTCTACTTTCGCATGGTTCGTATTCCTGTTGAAGTTGTTAGCAAACTTAGCAAAACTACGATAATCAAAACTGCCACTCATGATTTGCCCTCTAGCTTTATAGCAATTTCTTGATGTGACCAGTACTGACCAATAGGCTCATTAGAACGTGTAAACACTTTAACGTGCCCATTTCTATCAGTCACCTCAATCTTGCAACCTGCAGGAATATCATAGACAACTGAGCAAAAGAGTTTCATATCGTAGCCATTGGCTTGATAGTCGCTCCCATTCGTTGAACTATTGCTCATTTGCGAAATCCTGCAAGGAATGTCCTCTAATAGCACGCTTTCTGACATACTGGTTAGACCATCTATCTCTTGCTCTGTATAGCCTCTCACCGTCATTTTACAGTCGTACAAGCAATCAAAGACTGTCTTAGCGTATTCGGTCATAGTAGCTTCCTAAAACGATTCAACTGGCGCTTATAGCGATCAAGTGATGACGGCACTTGTTTCATTCGTTGAATCATTTCATAAGGACTAATCTTCTCGATTGTCGTATCACCCATTTTGATACTCTTAACCGAAAAGTCGTCCGCATCTGCTTTTTCAGCAAGCACACTTTGCTCCTTGACCTTGTCCAGTAAGTCGTTGGTCATGTCTATCCATACGTTCTCTAAACGTCCAGGCACACTGTCTTGGTGAATATAATTCAAAATCTCATTTTCTACTTGTGTTAAAGCGTAGTGGAGAACTTTCATATCTGTGAAATAATTATCCTGACGCATTTTCCGAACGCATGAGATCAAGTACGTTGTGTTGTCTTGTTTCAATTCTTGAATCATATTCTGTCACCCAATCTATTTGCCAATTTTGTGTTTCAAAGCGATAATACCGATGTTCTTAGGCTCATAAACACGTTTCCAGTTTTTGAATTTAGCCAAGTCAGCATTTGATGGAGTGATGTTTCCTTCAGTCACTTCTGCGCCAGTCCATTTCACACCGTAAGGGTGCATAACAAGGGCACGACGAGTGTAAATCATGTCGTTCCCTTTAGCAGCTTCACGAGAAGTTTCAAATGTAGTCAATCCTGATGGATTTCCTGTGTTAAGACCGATTGAACCTGTGCGGAAAAGATATGAAGTATAGATATCTCCTGCTGGCGCAATACCATCATCGATAATGACACGGTAACCAAGGTAAGTAGGAATGTTGATAGTCGCAGTTGTTGGCTGGATGTATTGAATCAAGTTGTCTTTTTGTAGTTTAGTATAAACTGCAGAGTGCATAGCAATAGCAGTAACTTGATCAGCAGAATCTCCAAGCAATTGTTTGGCGTCAAGTACCATAGCTGCATCGATACCAATAGACGCTTTTGATTGGTCTGATACGTGAGTTTCTTCAAGCGCTCCTTTCTCACCACCTGTTCCAGTAGCAAAGATACCATTCAAGGTAGCAATCAAGGCTTTTTGGTCTTCACGTAGCCAGTAAGCACCGATACGGTTCAAGATAGCACGTACTGGGTCAGAACCAGCTACAATACCAGTCAATTCGTTGGCAGCCCAACCACGTCCACGATAAAGAACGCAGGCAATGTCTGCTCCAGCAGTGATTTTTCCAGTTTCTAGGGCTTTATCGCCATTGCCAAGAACTTCAGAATCGCCAGTAAGGTCATTCCAGAAAGGCATGTTAACCAATAGACCACCAGATGTAATGTTTTTAGAGACACGCTCATCTGATACTGCGATACCACTTTGAACGAAAGCAGATTTAGCAGCCGTGTACTGTTGCATGTAGGCATTGTACTGTTGAGGTGTAATCGTATCTAGAATTTTTGTAATTTCATTAGCCATTAGTTATTTTCTCCTTGTTGTTCTAAAAATTGAGTTAGGTTGACGTCGGGATTGCTCATGGCAGTTTCCCAATTCCCTAAATTAGCACCTTGCCCATCGCCTTGATTTGGCGTGTATTGGGCTTGTTTCTCCCCGTTAAATAGATATGGACTCTTAGCACGCTGAGCCTCGATTTGCTCAGTCAAGCCAATCAATTTGCCATCTTTTACAGAGATTTCGTCTTTGTTTAAGATTTTTTCAAAAATTTCTGCGTCTCGAACGCCAGCTTTTGTCAACTCAGCATCGATTAAGCGAGATTTGTTCTCATCTGCTAGTTTCGTCTCAAGCGCTTCTGTATCTTGTTTGTACTTAGCTTGTAAGTCCTCTAGCTTTTGCTGAATGTCTTCAACATCTGCGCCTTTTTTCTTCAAATCATTCAAGTCTTTGTCACGTTGTGTCAGCTGTCCACGCACGCTCTCCAATTCGCTATCTTTACTTGCCACATCATCCTTGAGTTTTTGGATATCCGCACCATGCAAAGCGAAGACTTGAGAAATTTGGTCTTCAGTTAAGCCGATGTTTGCCAGTTGTTCTTTTTTCATTTTGAAAATCCTTTCCTCTACGCTAGGCTTTTTAGGTGTTCTCCATCACCAGTCGCTCCGCTTTTGTTAGGACTACGGACTTGTCCAATGTTTGAACCTTTTAACGCCATGCCCAGGGCGAAAAGAAAACCGTACGGAATTCCATACGGTTAGAGCATAAGAAAACCGCCTCGATTTCGACGCGGTTAGGTTATTTATTTTTCAATTGTTTCAGTTTCTTTCTGTATTCAATTCCGACTTTTAGAGTTGAAATAACTGTTGAAATCACTTCAAATAATTTAATTATTACGAACAAAATTAACGCAAAAAATATAATCCAACCTAATAAAATTGATACTAAATCCCAGATAAACATGTCTTTACTCCTTTTAATGTTACAATCAATCAACTTCATACGATAATGAAGAAATGTCGGTTAATATTTTAGGTAGTAACTCAATCACACTTAACGTATCCGTCCCATGGATATTTAACTCTAATTTCACTGTCGCTGAGTCATTTTTGCTTGATCCTAAAAATTCTACGTTAGGTATCCCAATTCTCACTGTATCCATTTTCAATCCTTTCTGAGTACGAAAAAAGCACTTAGATTTCTCTAGGTGCTTATTTATCTAATCGGTAAACCTTTTGCGTAAGCTTCTTTAGCCTCCGCAAGTGTCATTTTATTTGGACCGCCATCGATATTTATAATGCCTGTATTTTGCCAATGACAGACATCACAGATATCATAGTCCATAACTTCAGTTCCGCAAACAGGGCAATGAAGCCATAAATATCCATCAATTTCCCAAGTCTTTTGCGATTTCTCCATCGTAATACTCCCTTCCTAAGTCTGGTTTAAACATTGTATTTATTTTATGTACTTTAGGATTACCCAAAACATAGATATTGTTATCGATATCATAGCGCACTCGCCTAAGTTCCGTCTGATAACCTAATATCTTGTCCGAGGTCGGTTTTGATAATAAATCAGATGCCATTTTTTGGTATTCTTCAATGGTTATATCACCGAACTCTTTCCCATGACTTTTGAAATGTCCATTTAAGGATTTCTCAGTAGGAAACTTGGACTTTGCCCATCTGATGCGGTCTTTTAATTCCTTGTATCCCTCAACATCATTATACTTCAAATCATAGAAGCCTGCAAATGTTTTGGGCATATTTTGAGAGCCTAAAACCTGCCTATAAGCTATGAACTGCTCCTTGCTTCTGCGGACTCTGTCCTTTTCCAATCGTTCTGCTTGTAGCTTGTCTTTGATGGCAGTTTGGCCATACTTATCAAGCTGTTGCTTTCGCCAGTCCTTGAAGGTCTGACCGCTTTCAACCTCATAGCCTTTTCCTGTTTCAATGTCTCTTGCATAGCGTTTCCCATCTTTTTCTAAGGCAGGAACCGTCGTACATCGACAGTGAGGGTGCATAGTAGGATAATTCACACCCTTTTCTGCATCCTTAACAAGAAATACCTTACCGTCTAACTCGCCACAAATAGGGCATGTGTGAACCTCTAAGGTCGCTAGATACCTGTACTTCTTGATATTGTCGTCCTGATATTCATCCAGCGTTGCCTGAGCCTGAATACCGTTCGTTTCCGTCTGCAAAACAGTCACTGCACGATTACGAGCACGTTCGAACTCAATTGCTAGAAGCTTACTAGACTGGTCTATCGGATAGCCTCGGTTTAAATCGTTGGTTACAAGCGATTCTACTCTACTAACCAATTCGTCCATGTTGCTACCCCAAACACGCTCAGAAAACCGCTTACCTTTGAAGTTTTCGTTGATAGCCTTTTGAAGATACTCTTCTTCTAGGCGCTCAGGCTTGAAATTCGGTTCTCTTTTGGTCTGTTTATGGTAGTTATAAGCACGATTTAAGTAGGTTTCTTGGTAGGTTTGCTTGAGATGTGTTTCTATTCGCTTGTTGATTTTGCCAGTCATTTCAGCGATATCCATCTCAACGCCAGCAAACAAGGCATCTGCATTTGTTTTGATCTTTATTGACCTTGACCACTCTGTTAAATCAGGATGTTTCTTAACAAAACCAGCAATATCTTGCTTGGTTTTCAATTGGTCAGTCTTAGTCAAGGATAACAAATAAAACGGTAATAAGTCACTACGATTTTTAGATACCATCTCAAACGCCTCTAAACGCCCTGTAATGCGTTTTAGCGTTCTGTGGTATAAATTATCGATGTAGTCTATTATCTCGCTGAGGTCGTCAATCTGAGCTAACTCATATAGCAATCTGTCTTTCTCTTCTCGGTTGAGGTCGTCAAGGGATTCGATAAAGGCTATTTTTTCTTCTTTATTCAGTTTCCGACTCATGCTCTACCTCTTCCATGTCGTAGAGTTTTTCAGATTGTTCCTCTTGTTCAACTTTCTGCAAGCGTAGTTCATCCTGCCAATCTTCTACAATTGGATTTGATTTAGCTACGTTTTCTCTTGATGTTATAGTTGCGAGAGTAGAAACTACTTGAGCCATTTCTGTATCGTTATTGATTGAGTTCCGTGTCCATGTTTGTTTGATTTTGAGTTTGTCGGATAACCCTAGATGTTTCAAGATCATCTTAACAAGTGTGGCATATCCACTTCTGAACTGAGTTTCCATGTTTCCAGCTTTTAACTCTAAAAGAGAGTAAAGGAACTTCAAAGCAACACCAGAACTGTTCCCCAGCTTATCTGTTTCAGGGTTAACCCCTTGGCCACTAATAAAAATTTGTTTCTTAGTCCGCTCTAAAATCAGATTTCTAGCTTCGGTTGGGATGTCAATCGCAATAGTTGTAACTCCTGACTGGTCTCCCATACCGTCGTTGTCCATCTTAATCATCTTGTAGCGTTTCAAATCTTCAAGAAACTCTTGCTTGTCCTGTCCACCGTAGTTTGTAAGAACAAAGATAACCTCTTGAACATCATCTGTATCATTGACAAATCCACTAAAGACCTTGTCGTAAACATCAACTAGGTCTTTGATTGGCTTCAAGTCGTTGGTCTCGATTTCATTGTTTTTGAATGGAATAAAAGGAACAAGGCCGAAATCATGCTTGAAACTATTGTCACTAGATCGGTCGCCATTCATGGTATCAATCAAAGAGATTGCTTGGAATGTCTCCAATCCTTCCAGCGGCTTTTCTTTTTCATGACGATAGAAAGAGCACTCTTTGTCGTTCCAATATTCGTAAACAGTGTAATTCTTACCATCTGCTTCATCTATGCTAGAGTAAACTCGCAGTACCCCAATCAACTTCTTATCCAAAGACTTTGAGTAAATTGGTATCACTTCTTTTGAGTCCACGCAAGCGTATCTAAACGAATTATCACTAGCGTCTTTCCAAACGTGAAGCCAAGCGATGCCAGCATTTCCTGCATTCACACAAAGCTGTTTGCTGATACGTTCATAATCGTCTCCTAAGACATCCACGATCATATCATTTACGTTTTTGTCGTCCACATCAAAGGTAGGCGGATAGGTCAACGCATAAGCCTTTTTCTGGTCAAGCAATAACTGGTGCCAGTTGTGACTAATACGGTTATCAGCATTACGAAACGCATTATCTTCTGCTTTCGCTTCGTTCTCAGCTCCTTTTTTATCGGCAGGCTTACGCTTTCGTTTAATATCATTCTCGTTGCGATAGTATTTCTCAGCTTCACTTGCTTGCGTGACAAACTTTCCATGTTTGGCCATCTGCGACGAGATTATTTTTTTAATTACTTCTATTTCCAAACAGTCATACCTCCTGACTTGAATAATACTGTATAGCAGAAATAACGCAGGGCGTCCATTGCGTGGTCAAATTGTTTGATAGGCTTGTCCTCGCCGTTTGCCGAGGCTTTCTCGTCCCAAACATAAGCGTGGAACTCTTTCAGCGTATTCACACAACTCTCATGTACTGCTATTTTCTCTTGACCTAGCATAGACCCAACAAAACGAATACCTTCAAGGACATTATTTCTAGCTTTTTTGATTTTATATCCTCGCTTCTTCAATTCAGCAATGAATGAAGCAGCAGACGGGTCGATAATAATACGTTCGATGTTCGTATCTCCTAACCAATCAGTTAGATCATCAGCGTACTCAGCATTGGTCTTCTGTACGTTCTCGTCACGACCTGAGTAGTAGTATTCTCTTGTTAAGTAATACTTGCCGTTGATGTCTTTTTCCCACAAAAGAAAAACGGTCGCATTCTGCGTACCGTAGTCGACCGAAACATATTTGCCCAGCTTACTCATTTCTGGCAAGGTTGATACAACATGCTTATCCTTACTGAACATATCGTAGACAATACCTTCTGCAACCGTCCAAAGACCTTGGATGTAGCGCTGATAGAAAACGCCTTGATATTGGCTTCTGTAACGCTTCTTGATGTTCTCTGAAAGAGAAAGGTTGTCGTCCATATCAAAATGCAGATAAAGCATATTCTTTGTTTCCGCTTTATCTATCCAGTTGACTTTAAACCAATGGTAAGGCCCGTCTGGGTTGCAGTTGAACCACCACTTTGAACCTGTCACAGAGCACCGCCCTGTGCCCTGGTTAACAAAGGACTCAGGCATAAGCGCTACTTCATCGAAAAAGATACCTGCCAGCGTTAAACCTTGAATAAGATCCTGTGAACTTTCGTCCTTACCACCAAAGATATAAAAATCATTCGACACGTCGCCTTTTGTGATTTCTATCAAGTTATCCGTCCGATGATAGACGTAGCTAAAACCTCTTGACTGTATCATAACTAACAACAGTTTCAAAACGTTACGATTGAAAGAGCCGATTGTCTTTCCGCACATCGCAAAGTTTTGATGGTTGAATGATGTCATCGCCCACATAACAAAAGCTAGGCTCATAGAGACAGTCTTGCCCGAACGGATAGCACCATCTGCGATAATACCCTCCGACTTATAAACTGGAGAGTTCCAAAGCCACCAACTTAGCACCTTATTCTGCTTTCTGCTAAAAGGCTGAAAGTCGAATGTACTGGTCTTTATTTTTCTTCTCGCCACGTTTCTTCGACTATCCCTTCTAATGCTTTGATAAAACCATCATCATGAACGTTCTCAGGTTCATTGTCAGGTAGTTTAGATTTCAGAATCTCAATTCTCAATCTCTGCTCCTCTGTAGCAAGGCTTGAGCGAGTCAATTCATCATATGTTTTAATCATATTTCTAAGTTCTGACTGTATTCTTGCAATTGCAGCTAATGCCTTACCTTGTTTATCCCAAGCAGTGTGAACTTCATAGCTTTCTCCGCCTTTTGCTGTGCTTGCAACAATCATAGTGGTTGTATCATCAACGTCCTGAACGTACAGAATGCGCTGGGCATGCAAAAGATTAGCATAGGTTAGCTGAATGTTCTCCCAAAGAATATCTATTGGTTGCTTATCTGCCAGTTGCTCGTATATCTCATGCACTCCTTGCGGTAGATACTTAGCGAACAGGCCATGTTTAAGGGCGTTTTGATTACCTATACTTCCGCCTTTGCTGTTCTTATTGCCTTTCGGCGCTCCCCGTTTCCTTTTTGTAGTACTACATTCATCTTTTGAAGTACTACAATCACTCCATTTATCTCTTAACTTCCAAACTGAGATAGTTTTTTCAGGCACACCCAACATGTCACCAATCTTGCGGTTAGTGATGTTTCCGTTATTCTGCTTATAAATCTCAAAAGCTTTATCTCGGTTTGGGTCTCGTGCTCTGCCCAACCTATTACCTCCTATTTGTCCGTTTTGTAAATCAAAAAAGCCACTCAAAGAGTGACTGTATGCGGTAAGTGGGTGCCTCCCCCACCAGAGCCTTATATAGCGCTACTTTATCTCTGTCCTACAGGTTAATCAGCCTAAATCTAATTACCGCCCTGTACCCCTATTGTGATAGCTACTCACAGAGATACAATTGGAACGACAGGACTCGAACCTGCCTACGTTTCAGACCCTTTATAGTCATATCGCTCCACCAACTGAGCTACGTTCCAACTGCAAGACGACTACTACCTTGCGTGTTAATTAGAAATAAATTTTCTGATTTATTTTTTGTAGTCATTAACGGCGATGCCCGGAATCGAACCAAGGGAAACGTAGGAGAGAAAATCACTTTACACCTGTCACCGCCAAAACGAGGCCGAAGCCTCGGAAATAAAATGAAAAATATAAAGGAGACATCAATGAACGAAATAGAGGGAGGGATCTGAGACCTTTCTTTTCAATTCTTGACACTACCATTCTAACAGATTTTTAGAACCGTGCTGTTCCAAAAAGTCCCATAAGCTCACTATGAGGTTAGATGACTTCTTCCAAAGCTAAGACTGCCTCATTTTTTAACCTGTAGTAGGTTGTACGACTCATCTTCAAATCATAACAAACGCTATCAGCGGTGCATTTGTTGATGTAAGTCATTCTTAATACTGCCCTGTGCTTGGGATTTTTAAGCCTGTTGATCATTCTACCTAATTCAAGTTTTCTGTTAATAACCTCTTTAGTATCCTGCTCTATAGCCTCTTTCATCACTACCAACTGAGTATAGACATCATCAACTTTTCTAGTCTGTCCACCTTGGACTTTGACACCTGACCACTTAGGACTTGAGAGCAAACCTGCCTCAAGCTCATTGATTTCATCTATACGGCTTTGGATGTCCATGTCAAGGTCTTGTAATTCTTTCAATAGCTCTTTAGCCTTGTTCACTCTCTATCTCCTTTGTGATATAATAGTCTTTGCGAGAACTATTAGCTGAGGCAGAGAGTGCCTTGGCTTTTTTTATTTTATTCTTTATTCGTGATCACACTACCTGCACCGTTAACAGTGACCCAGCCATGCTTCTCTCTGGCTTCTGCTTCTTTCATTCGGATAAGATTATCTGTGATTGAGTCTGACTTAGCTTTGTTGGCTTTGGCTTCACCTTCTGCTTTGATGATACCTGCGTCTGCTTCGGCTTGAGCTTGAACTTTCTTGGTATCGGCTTCAACCTTGGCTTTCTCCTGCTCCTGTTTAGCTGTATCTATCTCCTTTTGTTTGACCGATTCATTTTTGATTGCTGCTTCAATTTCATCGCCTGCATCTTGGTCTGTGATGGTAAAGGATACAAACTCCAAATCGTAAGACTCAAATTTTTCTTTTAGAGCCTTATCAATCGCCTCATAAACTTCAGTACGCTTGTCACCTAGCACATCATAGATATCGTAACTACCCGTTACAGACTCGATTGCCCTTTGCACTGCTGGAGATACTACACTATCATTTACTGTTTTCAAGGTAGTGTAGTTAGAGAATACCGTCATGGCTTTTTCCTTATTGACACGATATTTCACATCAATATTGGTGTTGAGCCACTGACCATCTTTAGTCTGAGTCGTGATTTTCTCCATTGTTTTTGTTTGAACAGATGTCGATAATGTGTAGACTTTATCAATAAATGGCATTTTTAGATGATATCCTGTTTGCAGGGTATTTTCTTGCACACCACCAATTGCGCTAACCTTAACCCCAACTGTATTAGCTGGGATACGCTTCACAGCAGTGAGACGAAAAATACCAAGTGAAGCAACAGCTGCAACTGTAATGATACCGCCCTTAGCAAGTTTTGTAAGTGTCGTTTTTCCTGTTTCGTCATTGTATTGTGTAAACATTATTTTTACTCCTTTTTTAAATCATTTTTCCTTCAAATACTAATGTAATAGTCCCTGTACCATCTCTGTGCTTAGAGATCAAAGCACGACAATCTGAACCATAATCAACACCATCAATCATGATGCTATGCTTTATTTTGTCAACGTTGATGATGGATCCATTTGATGTCTTAATTCTCATGTTCCATCTCCTCGATAAGCCAGTCAAGGTTCTTGCGTGCTTTCTTCAGGTCTTCAAGACCGTTTTTCTTTTGGTGTCGTAGTATGTACTTCAAACTGTTACCTAGATAGAATCCTTTTATCTGCTCATCTGTCATGAAGTTTCTTAAAGCATCGATAGATTCCATGCCAAATCTTCCTTGGTAGTGGCTTGGTTTGTTTACGTTGTCAATTATTTCTGGGTTCATTTCTTATCCTCCAAAAGCTCTGGATTTTCGTAGATGTTGCCAACCACAATATAAGAGTAATTTTCATCATCTACAACTTTATATATCGGTGCTTTCTCATCTACAATAATTGCATCTAATTGAAATAGAGCTAATGAATCATCCCAATAAACTTTTACATTCCCGATGGTTTCACCGCAATCCTTTAACTCAAGGACATCCCCCTCAAAAATCTCTTTTCCATTCTTATCAACCAGTCCTGTTGATTGCATGATGACCAGATGATCAACAAAAACATAATCTGGAGAGCTTGCGACGGACTCCTGTTCAACTACTACAACTTGCCCACTTTCTGTTATCGCGAAAGTATCTTTAAACATTTCTTTTTTTGCGCTATCCCACGCTCTATATTTCGGTATCATGCCAAATCCTCCTCTTTGACGAAAGTACCATCAATCCAACGACCTTTGCGGTCTTTGATTTCTTGGTAAGCCAGTTCAAAACATTCTTCAAAATCATAACCGAGAATATTGCTGATTGATTTTAGATAGTCAACCGCGAATATTAAATCATAACGAAATATTCCATCGTATCTTCTATCGCTATACGATAGAATTGCACAAATGTTTAAATTTAAGCCTTTAAAACATTTCATTACATCTACTTCTTCAACGGGCTTTAATCCCTCAAAAATCTCTTGTACATCTGCCTTAATCAACAAGGCCAACCCAACAATCACGACTGCGCAATCTCCAATACTGTCCTTGGTTAGTTGCTCATTTTTCTTGAGATAGCCGGCGCAAAGTTCGCCGAACTCTTCGCTTAGTTTTAGTGATTGCTTGTCCAGTCGTCCACCGTTTTCAAGGTCACGGTCAATAAACCATTGTTTGACTTTTTCTAGTGTGTTCATAGTAACACCTCATCCCCAATTTTCACCTTGTCATACACGTCCTTCGTAACCACAAACACCCCATAGTCACGAATCGTAATCGTATACAACTTGCCATGCCGTCCTTTCTCGACTACCTTACCGAATATCTCAGCGCCTGCATTATCCGCCTTATAGATAACCATAGGCTTCTTCTCTTCCAAATCTCGAATCCTGTCCATCTGCCAGATGTTCAATCCAGCAGATAGCAGAATCCAGATAGCTATGAATCGTTTCAATCCGTCGCCTCCTTCTCAACTGTGATAGTAAAATCCCGACCATTTATATTTAAAGGCAAAACTGCCCCTGCTTTTGAGTCACTTTTTAGCAAATCCAATACAATCTCTAAAACTTGCTTGCCTAAAATCAATTGTGTCTCTAAAATATTTTGCACATCTCCCATCACTCCACCTCCTTGCTCTTAATTTCTCCAGTAAGTCTATTTTCTAAAATGTGACTTGTATAGCAAATATCGCTTTTATATGTATAGTGATTAACAGCTTCTTCAGCCCACTGACTTCGTGTGTACGGGTATCTGTTTGGTCGTTTCATGTTACCACCTCATATATAAATATTTCGTATCAATATCTTGTTCTAAAATACACTCTTTCAACGACTTTAAAACCTCCAATGCGTCGCTAACTGTTCCCCATTTATTTGCAGGTTCATATTGTACATATTTTTCAGGGTACCGTTCTAATTCAGAGATACCGCATTGAATGTTATCTAAAACATCAGCGATGTTGTACGTAGTGTCTTGGTCGAAATCCCAATCCATAGCAATTCTAAACATCTTCCCGAGATTGTAAGTCGGAGAACTATATTTAGGTTCAGCGATACGAATATAATCTCCGTTTTCTATTTTCGCTAAGATTTCCAAATCATAACTCATCACCCACCTCCTCATCTTCGTAAAAATCAACTTTCGCAAAGTGTTTAGGGTTGATAGTAATCATTCTTTCTTCTGGTTCAATTTGAATTAGTTGGAGACAATCTATGTTGCCTCGTCCGAGCCATTCTAGCATTTTGAGAATTTGTTTGTATTCGTCTCTCACCTTGATAGTTTCATCCATATATGGATTTTGTAATCTAATATTTGTCATTTATTCTACCTCCTCAATCTCAATCCCTGGGCAATCAAATACCCAGCCGAAATCCGCTTCTTCTAGTTGTTTGCGGGTGTGTTCTGAACGAAATTTTTTATCTAGTTTTATATCCGCTAACGTCCAAGCGTCAAAGCGTTTAATAAAGGTTAAGTAACTATATGCTGATTCAATCCATTTAAACCTTACATAATACCTTTTCTCTTTCTCGACCTCGTAGCCGTCAAGCCATGCACGAGCGAAGAGATCTCTGTTGGATTTCTTTTGATACCATTCTGTAAATTCCTGGCTTCCATTGCTACAAGCATAATGCAACGCATCCTCTAGTTCTGGACTATGTTCTCTTGCACCCTCAATCACATCATCCACAAACTGCTGAACTTTGACTTTTTCTGGCTCGTCTAGTTGTTTGATTAGATCAATTGCAGTTTCGGTCGGAATGCCTTTGACTACAGTTCCAAACATATTCAAACCATAAATCCCGATTTCTTCAAATTCTTTAATCAATTCCTGCTTATTCATCTTCTAACTCCTCAACTCACCTTGTGGCTTTCCAGATTTCCAAATTCTTGGCCATGGTTTACAAAATATGAACCAATCAGGATAGCGTCAGCCTCGTCGTCTTTGACGTTCAGGTCGAATTCATCGGACACCTTAGCAACAGCCTGCAGCTTCATTGATTTTTTACTTCGGTCCTTGTAACTAAACTTCCAGTACTTGCGCCAGGTCGACACGTTCACGAAGTACACATTGTCAGCAACCAGTCGGCCAAGAATGATACCTGTCACAATTCCAATACTAATCATAGACTGCTGATTTGGACCCATGACTGAGTTCTTCTCGACCACAATCGATTCAAAATGGCAGTCGTACTTCTGCAGCGCTCTCGATTGAATCGCTCGCAGTTCGCTAGCCATGAACCGACCACGCTCAAAGAAAGACTTGCTTTTATGTTTTAAGACACCACTCTGGACAAGGTCAGAGCCGTGAAATACGGCCCATCCTGTCGCAGTAGTTGAAATGTCTAACGATAAGGTCAGATTTTTCATTGTAGTTCTCCCTTGAATCCACAGAGATCAAATAGGTTTCGTTTATTACTCTCAATAAACTCAAAGAACTTCTGAAGTTCGGCCAAGTGGCGCTTTTCTCTCTTGATTCCAAGGCTCGTATGATACTCTGTCGGCATTTTAGGTGTCGCCTTAATATCTAACCAGTAGAGAGGCTCAAACACGTCGCCACTTGTATCGAGAGAAGCATCTACATCTGTATTTCTAAAATGCATCTGCATATCATATTCAATTTTATTGGTGATCGTGATGGTCTTGTCCACGATTTCAAGTGTGATAGCTGTTCCTGGAATATCGATTTTGTTTAGCATTTATTTTCTCCTTTTAAAAAAGTGTTGTTTGCAAAGGGTACACATCTTCAAATGGAACCCCAAGCCTTAGACAGTCTCGTTTGATGTCCAGTGTAGAGATGACGTACTTGACACCGTTATTTTTCTTGTCATAGTGTGGATAAGTGTAGCCATCATTTTCTATTTTTTCGATGATTTCAGATTTTGTTTCAGGACAGATTTCTGTCCAGTTGATCCATTCCATTTTTATCCTCCCACGATACCGTGCCAGTGATTAGACACTCTTTATCCAACCTGCTAGCAAGTGTGGTTCGATTGTAAATGCCGTGGCTGGTTTCGATACAGTCACTGTAAATATTTTTAATTTGTACGATTTTAAAAAATTCTCCATTTTTTAAAACTTTCACGTAATCGCCTTTTTCAAGTTTCATATTTCTGACCAAACCCCCACGCCTGCCAAATTGTGAGCAAGGCAAGCGTGAGTGAAATTCTTTGCGTCATTCGTCCAAAAGTCACATAAGTGTCACTGACGCATTTTCTAGTTCGCAGTTTTACAAGAATGCCCGGCTTGTTGATTTTTGAGTTGTTTCCATTTTGGAAATAGTTGGTTTTTGATTATTCTTCCCCTCTTAAAAGGGCAATAATTGAATGATAATAAAATCTTCCGATATTTTTTCAACATCACAAACATAGGCATTAAGTAAGGATTCCTCAGTTTTGTATGTTGTTTGGTTTTTCAACACTTTCATTCCAACGAATAAATCGAGGTTTTAGTCCGGGCCAACCAGAACGACCAAACAAAGCAATACACTCATCTTTATCTTGATGTATTGCAAATGTGATACCATGAGGACAACCTGTGTCGTGAGTTTCTAGTATGTCTTTTACTTGTTTACTCATACTTACCACCCACATTGCTCATTGAGTTCAGCCTGAGTCAATGGCTCAATACGTTGATAACCACTGACTTGATAGTTCTTTTTAAAATCAAATCCGAGTTGACTTAGACCAGCCTTGAAACGGTCTTTTTCGGCTGTGTCTACAAAATACACCTCTAAAGTCATTTTTTGGGTATATCGTTTTAGGTTGTTTTCAGCCCCTCTAAGAGCGTTAGGCTCATTTTGGGGGATTTGCCCACCGTTCAAGATTTCGCCTGTCTCCGGGTCAAAATTTGGGGTTTCCGTTGACTTTGGAGCTTGTTCCTGCTGTTTAGTTTGTTGAGCTTTTAAAAGTTCCTGACTTTCTCGCTCTACTCGTTCTTGAGCCTGTCTGAGTTCTTCCTTTTGCTTTTCAAATTCATAGTCAGCTTTGATTTGTTCAAAGACCTCAGCAAGAGTCAAGTCTTTCAGCTGTCGGATGTAAGGTGAGTCAGTCATGCCATACTCAGCACATAACCCTGAAATAGCTGACTTAGCCTTTTCAAATTCTTGCTGTTTCTGAAACTCAAATGTGACCATGTCATCAAGTGACTTCATAGTGACTTTTTTAAGCGTCACGCCGTCTGCCATGAAATCGCCAGCCTTGACATACTCAAGGGCCTTTTCATCAAAGAGACGAGGATCTAGCATGTACTCAGCTGATTTGTTAGCTATGTAACTCTTAACCGTATCTATTTTTAGTTGTCTTTGATGTTCTTCGATTTCCTTGATACCTTTATCAAATTCACTAACTACGGTTGCAAATGGTTCAATAATTGACTTTGCATAACTATCCCATGTGTTAGCCGTCTCTGATAGCAAGTTTTTAGTATCGATACGGATACGATTTTTAGACTCAATTAGCTTATTAAATTCAGCTCGCTTTGCCTTGTCATCTTTGAGAGTACTAGCTGTAGGAATATAGTCCTTGTACTTTTCAGTAGCCTCTATGAGGTCTTTTTCAAAAGACTCTCTAGTAAGCTCATCCGTTGTAATCATTTCATAAATTTTATTGATTTTCTTATCATCAATAACCTGTAATTCTTGCATGTTGTCCTCCTAATATTCAAGTTCACCGTCTAGCAACTCGCCCTGGATTGGTTCCTCAGTTTGAGCAGGTTCGGGACCTGCATGATTTGCCTCTTGCTCTTTGTTAAATTGCTCAATCTGAGCCATCTTGCGTGCTACGACATCCTCACGGCTCTCTTGAGGTGTGACGTCTTTAGGTGTGTTATCCAGCTGAATTTCATCAGCCTCATAGCTCGCTCCAAGCTCAGCAGGGAACGCCTCACGGTAAGCTGACACTAGAGCTACTTTCCGTATCATGACACAAGGCATAGTATCCCAGTTATTCTCACCTATTGGCTTGCCGTATGAGTTCATCACTGGATAAGTAACATCTTTCCCCTGTTGTGTCAGTTCCTTAACTCTTGCACGTATTTTAGAATTGTCATACTCCTCAAAAGATACTTCTGTTTCCGTTGGGTAAGTACGGTCTTTGCGGTACACCTTGGCCCAACCGCCAAGAATTTCAGCGCCTTTAGGAATAAATGCTCCTTTTGAGTATTTAATTTCACCATCCAACAGATAGATTACGCCTGCCTCTTTACCATCAAATTGTGGATGACTATCTGCTTTCTTTTCAAAAGCTGATTTGGCAGTGACTATCTGGGCTGGCTGAGTGCCATACTTGATAAAAAAAATTTCTTTTGTAAATGGATTGAGGTTTTGGGCTTTGGCTTGAGCTATAAAATAGGCAAGCTCCTCATCACTAGCTTTTCCTTGCGGGTCAAGATACTTCCTGATAATACCGCTATTAAGTAGCTGAGGGTTAGTCAGAAAGTCCCCTTTTGCTTCTACAAGTTGATTGTTTGTCATTTTCTTCTCCTTAAATTGTGTAAAGCTCTTCGCCTGTTTCATCGTCACAAATTCCTAGACCACCTAACGCTCTATAATTTTGTGCAACTTGATTCCAATAGCTCATATTTTGATAGTATGTTGATTCTGATATTTGTTCGTAACTCATTTTATTCCCATCTTTCTTTTAGTAATTAAACATTGTCCCACAGTATCCAGCTTCTTCTAATGCTAATCGGTTCAAATAGTGTGACATATCGCTAATACTCATTTTTCTAACCATTTTCTCGGTTAGATAATCGCCATCAATTTCTTCTCTCATTTCCTCTCTAAGTTCTTGTTTCCATTTTTTGTAATATAATCGTTTCTTCATTTTCTTCTACCTTTCGTCTTCTTAAGATTCCAATTTTCACGCTTTATGCGTCTATTTTCGTTTTGCAATTTTAAAATAATATTTTGTTGCTCGTTGATGATTTCCCCGAGTTCTCGGCCAAGATGCATATACTCAGCTCGCCAGTTGTCGATTTCTTCGTGTAGCTCCTGAATCATATCTCATCCCCTACATATCGACGTCGACCGCATCCGATATCCACATACTCGCTTGGGTCAAGTTCTTCTCGTTCTTCATGCGGTTGCATTATATCTCTGTCATAATCAAACATGCGCATACACCTTTCCAAGTTCCAGAACTCGCTTCACATATCTGGCCTTGGATGTTAGTCCAAGATCCAGTAATTCGTTTTTTTCTTCATGATTGGCCAAAAGCCATACACGGTTTTCAAGTTCAATTCTAGTCATTAGCGTCTCCTTTGCTCTATCACAAATACTTTGCATAGCGTGCTCTTCGTGGTTCTGGCAAGGCTAATGGTTCAGGTCGCAATCCTTGAGGCGGTTCATTATCAAACGTAAAGCCCTTGAACTCCCGACGGATATTCTTGCGGATTTGTTCTCTTTCAATTTCACGCCCCATCTCAAGAAGTTCATTACAAGCTCTAACCACTTGCGTGTCATATTCTTCTTGCAAACGTCTTTCTTCCTCTTCCTGTTTCTCCATCTGATGAACTAGGATTCCTGCGCTAATAAATCCCAAAATCACTGCGCCAGTTCCTAAAAGCTGATTAATTAACGGTGGTTCAAACATTATTCCTCCTCCTCGTCTACTTCTGTCAAATTATCTTTAATCGCTCGTTCTGGATCCATGCCATTTAATACGTCTTTGATGACATGTGAGATGTCGTGGATTACTTTCAATGGCTTTTCTAACTCATTAGGTAGCCCTAAAAGTTTTACAGTTAGCAATCCAAGCATGGATAATTCATGTAGCTCATTTTGTAGCTGTTCAATGCGTTCAATTTTTTCTTGTTGTGCTTTGATAATTTGGTCTTTGTCAATCATTGTTTTTCTCCTCTAAATCTTTAATTTTTGTTAAATAATTTATGCCGCTTCTTCTAATTAGCAGTACGTTGCCAATTGTTGTGATACCATTGAATTACGGCATCCCTTGGATATTTTTCGCGTTTTCCTGGAATCCTTGGAAAGTCTTCGTGGCTATTAAAACGATCATCAAACGTTCCTGTATCTCTTGTTCCAAGTAACATCTCAGAACATTGTGACTTATTTAATTCCATCGGATAACGCTTTTTCTCATCTGTTATGACGTTCATTACTTTTAAAGTCCTGTCCATCAATCCAGCTTCAAACTGATCTAATAATTGATTCATTAAGTCATTCATGATATAATTTCCTTGAATATTTTTAGTTAGTGCCTGATTGCCGTCAGGTGCTTTTATTTTTAGATTCTATAGACGCTTCCATTTGTTGCATAGTACTTCAGTTCGTTCATCTTATTTGTGAACCGTTCGTCTGTCGTAATCAGCAACCGCTCTTTCAGCAAGCTAGATAGTCCGTAGTGATTAGCTTCAAACTGTTCAATAATTTTCTGACGTTCTTCAGTAGTCACTTGCTGACAAGGTGCGTCTAGAATCTGTGTCATTGCTAAATTTGAACGCATTAGTCTTCATGTTTCCTTTCGTTATTCTATCTACGAGGCTTTTCTCGTAAAGTTGCTCCAAGTGATTGCCTCCATAGTTCGTAGTTATAATCGTATTCGTCCTGTTTTCAAGTATCTGATACAGGACTTTTTGCATCCAGTTATTCCCCTGCTTGATTTCATCGCCTACACTTGACTCTTTGCCAAGGTCGTCCAAAATCAAGTAGTCCACTTTCTGCAAGAATTGGATAGTCCGTCTTTCTTCCCACTTGGAATCCTTATACCTAAAAGCATCTTTCATCCGTGAGAAAAGCTCCATGGAGGGAATATAGACCACCGAGCGCTTCAACTGGAACTTTTGGAAACTCTCGTTCAGCGTCTTGGCAATTCCAACCGCTAGATGGCTCTTACCAACTCCAGGCGGACCGCTGATGATTGTATTCCCCTCATATCGCTCCTTCACATAGTCAACCGTCACACGCTTAGCGAAATTAACTGCTTCAGCATCTTGGTCTGTGTGAATCTCAAAGTTGCCGATAGTGGCATTTTGTAAATCAGGTGGAATGATGCTCTCCTTAGAAAATAAAGAGTAAGACCGTGTATTTCTGATTTGAGCCTCAGCTTGAGCAAGTTGTTCACCTGCTTGACTGTTGATTTTCTCCTGTTCACATTCAGGGCAATAAGTCAGCACATTCTGCGTGCAAGGGTTGACTGAGCGCCACATATAGACTCCCTCATGCTTGGGACATTGAGTATTCAAGGTTTCAATCTGTAAAAATCTACCCTGCAATTCATCTCTTGATACTGCTCGCATAGCACCCTCCTAGAATCCCAGTCGTGGGTTGTAACCATCATCTGACAATCTCAACTCACTGCTTGACTTCCCACTTGACCGCTTCGGTTTCTGCCTATTCTCTACCAACTCAACAGTTACTAAGCCCTTCTGCTTCCAATCTCTCAAAATGCTACTGAGATATTTGAAGTAAGGTTTACCATTGCCCACACATTCCTTGATTGCTAACTTGATAACCTCTTTACTATGATCTTGTAAGAAGTATTTCAAGTCCTCAATCTCAAATGGTGTTGGGTATCTTCCAAACTCTGAAAAAATCCAATCGTGAACAATTCCAAGGTCGTTTTCTGCGGGGGCGTTCTCTATACTATATAGAGTATTACCACCAGCACCATCTGGTTCACTCAGTCTTGATAAATTAGTATTGATATTATCAGTCTTGATTGTGTCAATATTTTTTACTTCTTGAAGTAAAGTTTTTTTACTTCCGTGGTCAATATTTTTTACTTCTTGAAGTAAAGTTTTTTTACTTCCAGAAATGTATAACCTGTTTGGCTTGTTTACACCTTGCCGAAACTCTCTAAGCAACCCCATGTCAGCAAGTTCTTTTTTTGCTGATATGATTGTTGGTTTACTACAATTAAGTTTTTCCATAAGTTGTTCGTTCGTATAATAGACGTAAACATCCCCCTTCTCGTCAAACCATTTGTTTTGAATTGACAATGTCCGCCTATCAAAGAGAAACATATATATCTGCTTCGCTTTGTCACTCAGTACATTGTAAGGTGGTTCATAGAGCCATTGTGGCATCTGATAGAAAGCGTTGTTTTTCACTTCGTTTATTTTCAATCATTCTTTCTCCTTTCTATTTGATATAATTAAGAGAAAAGAATTGGAGGATAATTATGTCATCGTTAAATAGCCAAGATATTGAATTAATTTGCCAAACTTTATGTGACGAAATAACAGGTAGTCAAATTACAACTATGTTGACTACTTTTGGTTTACCTATAGGAGATGTAACATACACTAAATGGCGTAGGTTAAGCGCAATCTTAATTAATGCCTGTGCTTATCAAAGGAGTTTACGTCCAGTTTTTGATTCAATTGAATATGTTTGTGTTCCGAGTAAATATATTGATACTCCAAAAAGTTGGGAAATGCTCAAGAAAAATATCAATAAAATTCTAATTTTTAAAGGTTTTGAGCTCAATGACTCTGGAAAAGTTCAAAAGACAGAGAAAGTAAAAACATTCAAGGATGCTCAAGTCCGTTTACAATCTCTTGAAGAAAAACTAAAAAATATTGATGTACATCCGCTCGTATCGAAATACTGTACGGAAGAGCTTCTTGAAGAAAATTACTTTCATGCGATTTTAGAAGCAAGTAAAGGTATATTTCATCGCATAAGAGAAATGACAGGTTCAACGTTAGACTCTGGCAAACTTATCGAAGAGTGCTTTAAGAAAAACACCCCTGCAATCATCATAAATGGAAATAAATTACAATCTGACGAAGAACTAAGTGCATACCAAGGTCTTAAACATCTACTTCTAGCCATAGCTCAGTTGTACCGCAACACAAACGCTCATAGTTTAAAACTTTATAATCCTAACGATTTAAACGATGCCATAACCGCTCTAACTCTTATGTCCCTCGCTCACAATCTCCTTGACGGCTGCTCCAATGCTCGGAGATTGGATTAGTAACTTATAGAAATCTGCTGTCACTGCCGCCAATTTCAGCGCTTCGTCATCTATTGGACTGTTATAGTCCTCTAAATGATGAAGTTTTTTTGTTAACTGGTCTGACAAGTATTCAGTTTGTCTAAAAATCGATTTTTGAAGCAATGTGACTGGATTTAGTAATTTAATTTCGTCTAGTTCGTTCATTTTTCTACCCCGCTACTTCATCTTCACTTAAGAACTTGTTGATAAAGTACTGCTGACCTTTGCCAGTGACCTTTGGTGTCTTGTTCACAGTGATATGTCCATCTGCGTGTTGCACGTTTGTTTCCTTGATTTCAAAGAGTTTCAAGTCCATGCTACGTTGGGTTGGCATGTTCCAGTCTGAGCCTTTGCGCTTAATCAGGTAGCCATTTTCACGCATCCAAGAAAAGAGGCGATTGGCACCGATTTTGTAGCCGTTTTGGCTAATGAGTTTGGCAAGTTCGCCGACCAAGATAGATGTATGACTTGCACTTACTGCGTCGGCAAATAGCACCTTAGGACGGTCAGCCTCAATCTGCGCTTCCAGCTTGTGGACTTTCTTATCCGCCATGAGCAAGGCTCTTGCCATAATCTTCTCAGGACTGTTGAAGTCTTTTTCTACCTGAATGAAGTACTGTCTGACTTCTTTACCTTTGTCAGTTCGCTGAATCATGGCGATTTCTTTAGCCATGTCTAGTTTGATGATGTGGTCAGTCGTATTTTGACCTGTTGAAGAGGTGAGACATTTTTGGGTCACCTTTAAAAAGTCCTCGTTTTCATTAAAACCGTATTCAGTCATGCGACTAAACCACTTCTTATATTCTGTTTTAACTCCCAATGCCTCATGCAACTGACGACCAGATACAATCGGCTCGTGATTTTCATTCACAGTCACTTTAATAACTTCGTTCATGTCATTCCTCCTACTCCTCAAATCTTTCTTACTCAATCCCATAATCTTCAATAACTTGAAGAATGAAACTGTTGGCTCGTGGGCCCTTCGTCGTCCCACTCAGAATATTTGTTACTTCCTGTCGCTTAAAGCCGTATGCAACTGCTAGAGTTGCTTTTTTGATACCCTTATCTTTTAAGAAAGCATTAACTCTTTCACGACCGTTTGTGATATCTGGCATATAAATTTTTCCTTTCTATCTTAACTTGTCCAAGCTGACTTCCAGTGCATCAGCGATTTTGCATATATTCGTCCACGACATCTCTTTCATCCTACCAGCCTTTAGGTTAGAAAAATTAGATGGATGGACATTTGATTCCTTAGCTAAACGATACATCGACCAGCCTTTTATTTTTAATTGTTTTTCAATTTCATCCCACATCTAAAACACCATATATTGTGCTTTCAAAGCACATTAAGTCCTTTCTTATACAATATGTTGACAAACAAAAATGTTTGGGTTATAATATATTTTGACTAAAACGATTTGATAAGACCTTTCCAACTCCTTATGAAAATCGCAAGTCAAATAATTAAGAAAGGAGGATTGCTTATGGCAAAAAATGCCAAGCAGACCTCTGCTAAAGTCGCCACCAAAGCAAGCAAGGCTCTTCGCGACGGACGTTCTTCTGCTCGAACAAAGTCTATCGCTGGATCGGCGCTTTCACAGACTCGTAAAAAGTAATACGATATAGTCTGAGTTTAAAATATAGCTTTTTCCTTTTTCAGAAACTTTTATAAGATTCTGGTTTGGGAAAAGCTTTTTTATTTCTTCAGGAACTTCTTGAATATCGCACTCCCCGAAAGAAATTTCTGAGTCTATCGTTGTAATTCCACTGACTTTTATGTCCCTTCCCTCCTTTTTCAAAAAATAAAAATGCCCTATCTAACTGATAGAGCATGTGATATAATAGTGACGGCACTAACGATATAGCCTCTGAAAGGAGGTGAGTCCCATTGGAATTACTTTTCACACTTATCCTTGCCCCGCTCTTAGTCAATTTAGCAACTAAATTGATCAGCGACTGGCTGGATAGCAAGCAGGACAAGGACAAACGTTAGTGTCCAGCCCACAAAAAATCCCCTGGTATTTGCGGTACTAGGGGATTTGTGTTCCATTGGAACTACTTTTCAACTCCCCTATATTATCTCACATGCTCTATTCAATTGTCAAGGAACAAGTAAATAAGAAACAACTAAAATTTTAACTATTTTTCTGCATTACGCTTGACAACTAACACCAAATCGGCTAAAATGAAAGCATAATAAAAACACTAATAAATCTATAAATACCGTTCGCTAAAACATTTTTTATAATTTATTTTCTTAGTTGTTTTTTTAGTTGTAACTTACTTACAAAAAACATTTTACACCTTTTGGGATAATTAGTCAACCTTTTTTACACCAAATTTGTTAAATATTTTTTGTAATGTCTTAGAAAGGTTGATTTAACAATGTTTGAGACATTTGAAAAAATAAAAGAATTGGCAAAAAAGCGTGGAAAATCTCTTGGACAAGTCGAAGAAGACTTAGGTTATGGCAGAAATACACTGTATAAGATAAAAAACTCTACGCCAAATGCTGAACGTATAGCAGAAATTGCTAACTACTTCAACGTATCCACCGACTATCTGCTTGGACGGACGGATAATCCAGTTATCGCTGGGAGTGATGAATTTGCTCAAGTAAACGGACAAATCATAGACTTACGCAAAGCGGCAGCCAACACCATGTTATTTGACGGGAAACCACTAAATGAAGATGATATCGACTTCATCACATCCGTCCTATCCGCCCACTTCAAAAGCAAAGGAGAACGCTAATGACTATCACTATCAACTTCACAGAAAAAAATTCCTACATCACGGACTACCTAAACAAACACGGCATCGACACAACGACCATGGATTTTGACGACTTCATGGCACTCATGGAAGATATCGAAGACGCACGAGCAGCCGACCAAGCCTATATGGAGTATTTAGCCGACCCAGTTACTTATACCATGGATGAGGTCTTGGATGAACTAGGACTAACTCGAGAGGATATTGCTTAATGTATCGGCTAGATATTGATAAAAAAGCTCTCAAGCAACTTAAAAAACTAGATACCCCAACCAGAAAACAAATCCTATCCTGGCTTGCTAAAAACATTGAAAACACGACCAATCCACGACAACATGGAAAAGCATTAAAAGCCAACCTTGCAGGTTACTGGCGATACAGAGTAGAGAATTACCGCATCATCTGTGATATCCAAGACGATAAACTAGTCGTCCTAGCCGTGGAAATCGCCCACCGCAGAGATGTTTATAAATAACGAAGGAGAACTATGACACTCGCTAAACTCTGCGAAGAATATCAAGTAGAACTTTGTCTCTTCGACGGTTCAAACTGGCACAGTAGCGGTTTCTACAATCCAGACACAAATGTACTCGCTATTGACCACAACTTGACTCCTGAACAACAAATCCAAGTCGCCCTACACGAACTTGGACACAAAGACCACACACGCTCAGAGTACCAGAACGCCCGTCTACGCTGTGAAAACGAAGCTGATAGGAATATGATCCATCATCTCGTAAAAGACGCACTAGAAAACTTAGACGACCCCAAAGAGTTTGATTACCTCAAATTCATGTCTTACTACAATCTAAAAACCGTGACAAATGAAATCATGGTCAAGGAAGAATATTTAGCATTAGTAAATTAAAAAAGGAGGAAAATAATGAAAGAAATAATTTATTTAGATACCAAACTTGTCAACTCATTGTTGGCTCAACAAAACTCTGGTCTGATAACAAAATTAGTGAATGAAGATGGAGAAAGCGACGCTAGAACTGAAGGAAGTACAGAGCAAACAACCACATCCAGTGACGTTGGCCTCTCTGCTCTATTAAAAGCAACAGGAAGCTATTCTAATACTAATGTTGATAGTTACAATTTTGTATTTTCTAAGTCAAATAAAAATCTAGTAGAAACCGCTCTTGATGATTATTCATTAGATTTGCTTATCACTGGTCTTGAGGCGAAAAATCTTATAAAACATAGCGATTACCAAGATGGTGATCTAATTTCTACATCTGGAGAGTTAACTGTTTTTAACTTTGAGCAATTAGCAAATACAAGCGATTTAGAAGAAATAGAATTCTTACTCCCTGGATACGATGAATTTAGATCGCTGAAGTCAGAATATGGAAAAATAAAAGGAAAAGGAAAAGAAAAAGAAAAACATCTGCGTAGAGCTAAAGAAATTCAAGAAGCACTATCAACAAACGGTTGGAATATTTTTGAAATGATAAAACATATTTCGGTGTACTTGAAAAAATTATTACCTGAAACAAATCTAATCAAAATCAGCAATACATTCAGTATACTTCCTCTTGAATTTCTTAGAGTTCAAAGTGTCCAACTGAGTTTTATGCAACATGGAAAGAGAAAAATAAAAATGCTAGGCATCTGCTCATCAACTTTTGACGAACAAGTACCTAGCGACTTCTCACATATGGAAGATAGTAATTTGATGTTAAAATACGCTCCAACAACTATTTTAAATATTATACTTGGTTCTTTTGGGATGATAGACAAGGCTGACCACCTAGTAAGACCTATTGCTATTTATTTCGAGGACTAAATAGATGCCCATAGCGCTGATTAAAACACTCTCTTTTTAAAGCGAGTTCTTCCTCGCCTGTTTTAATATCCATGCGGACTCTATCGGCAAATTCATTGTGGCGCAATTCCATTTCTTTTTTAGATTGCTCCATCTTTTGACGCTGTTGATTGATGTGAGTAAAAAAAGAAAACATATTATCGCACCACCTTTCATCACTATTTTACAACGAACAATAGTAAAAATCAACTATTTCCATTTTGGAAACAACTCAAAAAATCCCCACACTCTCGGTCGGCAAACTTCTGAGTGTGAGGATCAGCATGTATAGTAAAAGGCATTAAAAAGCCCTCTTTACTATACCCATTTTATCAAAAAAGTGAGGTAAAAACAATGGCATACTTTAGAAAAAGGGATAACGGGTGGGAATATCGTATATCTTATAAAGATAAGTCTGGTAAATATAAACAGAAATCAAAGAGCGGATTCAAAACAAAAAAACTTGCTCAAGCAGCAGCAAGAGAGATTGAAGAAGATCTAACTGAAAATATACTAACGAACAAGGATGTTACGCTTTATGATTTTGTAAAAACTTGGTCTGATGTATACAAGCGTCCCCATGTTAAAGATAAAACATGGGATACATATACTAAGAACCTTAAGCACATTCAGACATATTTCGAGGACTTGAAAGTTAAGGATATAACACCCCTTTATTATCAGAAAAAGCTAAATGAGTTCGGCGAGAAATACGCTCAAGAAACACTTGAGAAATTCCATTATCAAATTAAAGGCGCTTTGAAAGTTGCAGTCCGTGAGCAAGTAATTTCTTACAACTTTGCTGAAGATGCCAAAGTAAAATCACAGATTGAAAATCGATCAGAAGAAAATGACTTCCTGGAAGAAGGCGAGTATAAGGCTCTAATCTCATCCACACGCTCGAATATCCAGTATGTGTCCTATTTCACCCTCTACCTACTTTCAGTAACTGGCATGCGTTTCTCTGAGGCTCTGGGGCTAACTTGGAACGACATAGATTTGAAGAATGGAGTTATAGATATAAATAAGTCTTTTGACTATTCCAAGACGCAAGATTTTGGAGACTTAAAAAACGAGAGTTCAAAAAGAAAAATCCCGATCGATAAGAACACAATTGAGACTTTAAAAACTTATAGAAAAAAATACTGGCAAGCGAACATAAAGAACCGTGTTTGTTTTGGAGTTTCAAACTCTGCTTGTAACAAACTCATTAAGAAACTGGTAGGCAGGCCTGTCAGAAACCACAGCCTAAGACACACTTACGCTTCTTATTTGATATTCAAAGGGATAGACATTGTAACTATATCGAAGCTATTAGGACATGAGAGCCCAGATATAACCCTAAAAGTATACTCACACCAAATGGAAGCCTTGGCAGATAAAAACTTCGAGCAAATAAAAGAAATATTTCTAACGGCTTAAATTTGGGGCGGATTTGGGGCAAAATACCCACAAAGCCTGATAAATCAATGGCTTTTAATCCGTCTACCGCCTTCTATAACTTGATTTATCAGGTTGCAAATGAATAGAAAGCCCAATTTAAAGGGCTTTTTTCTTTTTCTTCAGATAATTAAGGATAGATTTAAAGAACTTTTGGTGCAAGTTTGGAGCTGAGTTTTTTCGAGGGCACAATTCCCTTTTGAAATCAACTGAAAAAAGCTTCGTCACACATGGTGACAAAAGCCTCTAGTTTACTCTGTTTCTTCTTCTATTTCAAGTTCTGTGATCTGGACTTTTACCTTGGTAACACGTCCATTTTTCACCTTGTCATTGGTTAGGATAAGCTGTTTGTTTTGGCTGATCAATTCATAGCTGATCTTCTCAGTCGTTGGAATGGTCCCAACTCCTGTCAAATAATAACCAGCGATGGTATCAACGTCATCACTTTCCAGTTCAACATCAAAGTAGTCATTAAAATCATTGAGATTCATGGTACCTTGAACAATGTAAGTATCATCGCCAATCTGATGAACATCTATTGCTGCTTTGTCCGTTTCATCATCGATTTCCCCAACGATTTCCTCTAAGAGGTCTTCCAGGGTCACTAAACCAGCCATACCACCGTATTCATCTAGCAATATTGCCATTTGTCTTTGGGTATTGCGCAATTCTTTTAGCAAGTCATCTACAAAAATGGTTTCAGGAACAAAGAGTGGATCTTGTAAAATTTTCTTCCAAACAATATTGTCAAAACCGTCTACAAAGGCTGCCTTAAGAAGACTCTTGGTATGAATAATCCCAATCACGTTATCCTTGTCTCCATCATAGACAGGGATACGAGAATAATTTTGTTTTAAAATACTTTGGATAATGATTTGACTATCATCCTTAATATCCACCATGAAGGCATCCGTTCGAGGAACCATAACTTCTCTGGCCATCAGTTCATCTAGTGAAAAAATCCCCTGTAACATCTCAATTTCGTCAGCATCTAGTGTTTCTTCACTATTTGTCAGCATGTAGGCAATTTCATCACGGGTCATTTTTTCATCAGCATCGTCAAAGGCCACAGGAGTCAAGCGACTCAAGAGATTGGTAGAGGCAGACAAGAGCCAAACAAAGGGACTAACTAGTTTTCCCAGCCCAATAATAACTGGCGCTGTACGAATCGCCAAGGCATCCTTTAGATTAAGAGCGATTCTCTTAGGATACAATTCCCCAAAAACGATGGAAATATAAGTCAAAAATGCTAAAGATAGAAAACTTGCAATAGCATAAGCTGTTTCGCTATTTCCAAGCCAAGAGACAATTTCTCGTCCTAGAGTTTCTGCCAAACTCGCCCCTGACAAAATCGTAATCAGGGTAATCCCTACTTGAATGGTTGATAAAAAATGATTTGGATTTTCTAGTACCTTCAACAGACGGATATAGCGTCTATCTCCTTCTTCTGCCTTTTGTTCAACCCGCGCACGGTTTAGTGACACCATGGCCATTTCTGTGGCTGAGAAAAAGGCATTTAACACCGTCAAGATAAACAATAAAACAAATTGTAGCAACAAGTTCTGACTACTTGGGTCTTCCATAGTTCTTCTCCTAAAATAGTATCTTATCCTTTATTATATCACAAAATATGATCCAATACATATTATTTTTTCTCATACTCTTCGAAAATCTCTTCAAACCACGTCAACTTAACCTTGCCTTATGTATGGTTACTGACTTCGTCAGTTCTATCTGCAACCTCAAAACAGTGTTTTGAGCTAACTTCGTCAGTTCTATCTGCAACCTCAAAACAGTGTTTTGAGCTGACTTCGTCAGTCTTATCTACAACCTCAAAGCAGTACTTTGAGCAACCTGCGGCTAGCCTCCTAATTTGCACTTTGATTTCCATTGAGTATCAGTGTCTATTGTAGCCCTGCTGAAACTGGTAAAAGAAGAACTCCTACATCCACAAGTGACATAGGAGTTTATGTTATCTTTTACTGAGTTACAGTCACTTCTCCAGTTCGGTAATCCAGTTGAAGCCCCTTTTGAACATTGGGAACTAGAACATTAAATTCCAATTCTCCGTCTGAAGACTTGGCTTCAATCTGTGAAGCTGAAGGAACTAAGTCCTCGTTTGAAGCGTAATAAAGGGTTACACGGTAACGGACACGCTTGTTTTGGTCCAAGGCTTTACGTACCATACTTTCATAGTAGTTTTGACCAGTCGAATCCTCGGCCTGTGCCTGATTTGCCCAAGCTGTCTGAACAGCAATGTTTTTAGGATTGCTTGTTGAGGCATCAAAACCATCTAAGCCACCGATTAAAGCATAGCCTAACAAGTGACCTCTATCGACTGCATGAGTATAAGTCCCCTTTAGATTCTTAACCTGATGCCAGCCTGGAGGAGTCCAAGAAGTCGAACCATTCCCAGTTTCTTCACGATTCTTGTACTGGCGAGTAGCCTTAGACAAGAGGGCATTTGCTACAGTTGGCACTGTTTCCTTGCCCACTGTCTTTGTTTTATTATCAGCGTAAGGCTTACTTGAAACCTTGGCATCTAGGTTTGTTTTATTACCATTGACGATAAAAGCACCTGATCCATTCCACTCAAGGTTCCCTTTTATTTGGCTTTTGACTGCATCTGTTAAGACACTTTCCGCCAATGCTTGACTAGGAGCTTCAGAAGCTTGGTTCTTCTGACTAAGCTTGGTTTTGGGACTATTAGGTGCCGACTGCATCTGCTTGATGTAATAGCTTCCTGCAGATAAGAGTAATAACACTAGCAGTCCGATCAGTGTCTGTCTTGTTTTTTTATTCATATTTCTCCTTATCTTTAGAAAAAGGCTGGTTCTCCAGCCTAATTTCCTGTAAATTTATGAATCAATTCCTGCCATTTTGCTGGAGACAGGATAGCCCATGGATCTTGACCCTTGCCCAAGATTCCATAGCCTACCATTAGACCGATTCCTAGGGCCAGAGTACCTAAAATCAGTACCAGAATGACTAAAAGTAAACGCTTGATTACGTAGCTTGATTTCTTATTCGTCTTCATCACTTGCCTCAATCCGCTGAATCTTAGCACCTAGCTGCGCCAATTTCTCATGGAAACGGTAGTAACCTCTATCCAAGTGAACCAATTTACCGACCACAGTTTCTCCCTGTGCTACTAAACCTGTCAAAATCAAGGCTGCACTGGCACGAAGGTCAGTAGAAAGAACTTCCGCTCCCTGCAAAGGTTGTCCACCAACAATACGAGCTGTGTCACGAATAATCTCAGAATGCAAGCCCATGCGACGCATCTCTTCTAGGTGTTGGAAACGATTTTCGAAAACTGTTTCCAACATGGTTGATTCACCTTTTGCGACTGTCATCAAGGCTGTAAATTGAGCCTGCATATCTGTTGGAAATCCTGGGTGGGGCAAGGTTTTTACATGGACAGCTTTTAGATTTTCTAGTTGAGAACGAACACGAATTCCTTCGTCTTCTTCAATTACTTCAACACCCATTTCAAGTAACTTGGCAATCAAGGGACGGTTATGCTCCCAGACAGCGTCTTTAATCAAGACATCACCACCGGTCATGGCAGCAGCCACCATAAAGGTTCCTGCTTCGATACGATCTTGGACTACATTGTGAGTCGTACCATGAAGTTTCTCAACACCAGTAATGGTAATGGTCTCTGTGCCAGCACCTTTAACCTTGGCTCCCATTTCATTAAGGAGAATAGCTAAATCAACAATCTCAGGCTCACGCGCAGCATTTTCAATCACTGTCACACCATCAGCCAGGGTCGCAGCCATCATCAAGTTCTGCGTAGCACCAACACTTGGAAAGTCCATATAGATATGGGCACCATGTAAGCGGTCAGCCTTGGCTTCGATATAACCAGCTGTCTGACTAATCTTAGCCCCCATAGCTTCTAGACCTTTCAAATGAAGATCAATAGGACGGCTACCAATGGTACAACCACCTGGCATAGATACCTTGGCATGACCTACACGGGCAAGAATTGGCCCCAAGACAACGATGGATGCGCGCATCTTGCTGACATACTTGTAAGGGGCTTCCTCAGTGATATCGCCAGTCGCGTCCACTTCGACAAGATGAGCTTCCTCATCAAAATCCACCTTGGCATTCAAACCACGAACCACCTGATTCATGGTGAAAACATCTGACAGGATAGGAACGTTCTGCAAGACGGTCTTCCCTTCACTTGCTAGAATAGTCGCTGCCAACAAGGGCAAGACTGCATTCTTTGCTCCTTCGATAGTAACACTTCCTACCAGACGATTATCGCCACCTTGAACCACAATTTTTTCCATACTTATTTCCTTTACTCTTGATTTTATAATAGTCCTCTAAGCGCTTCTTGCCACAGTTGATACAGGCTGATAAAGAAAGAACTCATGATGTAGCCCATTACAATGCTGAAAAGAGCTATCAATAAACGGACTTTTCTTGTATTCTCAGCTGTCACTTTTAAAACCTTTTCCCATCTAACAAGATCCTTTAAAAGGTAAAAACTCACATAAATAAAGAGCATGTGACTGCTTAGAGTGAATAATAATTGAACCATTTGACTATTATACCATCTTCTCTGTTTGTGCGCTAGTTTGGAAACTTCACTTAAAAATTAGGGATTGTTTTTCAAGTAATCAATTGCATCTTGTAGAGTTTTAACGGGAACAATTTTCATATCTGTCTTAATTGTTTTGGCTGCTTCTAGGGCTGTCTGATAATTGTTTTTCGCATCCGGATGCGCTTTTTGTTCTTCTTCGCTAACAGGATTATCTGGGGCAAAGAAAATAGCGGCACCTTCTCTAGCCGAAGCTACAACTTTTTTATCAATACCTCCAATGTCCCCCACATTACCATCACGGTCAATGGTTCCTGTACCGGCAACGATACGGCCATTACGAAGGCCAGGGTCAGCTATTTGGGTATAGATGGCCAGACTAAACATGAGACCTGCACTCGGACCGCCGATACCAGCTGTTGAAAAGCGAATTGGGACATCACTAGTCACTTCTGTACGGTCAATCAAGCCGATTCCAATTCCATTTTTGCCATTTTCTAGCGTAATGATTTTTCCTTCTGCAGACTTGGTTTGCCCATCCTCTTCATAGGTGACCTTGACGGAGTCCCCTAATTTTTGAGAATTGACGTAATCAATCAAGTCTTTGGAACTGTCGAAGGTCTGATCATTGAGTGCGGTAACTGTATCAGAGATGTTGAGAATCCCTTTAAAGGTCGAATTATCCGTCACAGTCAAGACATAAACCCCAAGGTATTTAAGTTCGATATCTTTACCAGCTGTTTTTAGCCCTTGATACTTGGCCATATTTTGCGATGTTTGCATATAGAATTGATTGATCCGCATAAATTCAACATCGGAAGAACCACCTGTAGTCTCTTGGACACTCCGAATATCTGTAAAAGGCGTCAACCAAGCATAAATCATATGGGCTAAAGTGGAATGTTGGACACCAACCGTAACGAACTGATAGGCCCCAGCTTCCTTATCTTCTGTGTCATTTACTTTAAGGACTTGGCGAATATCTTCCGAACCACCTGGAACCTCTATATAATAAGGCAAAGGCACTACAAACGCCAAGAAAGTCACAATCAAGGCCGCAATGACATATAAGGGCCATCTAATCTTTTTTTTCATTTCTTATTTCCTCCAAAATACTCTCAGGAACATAGCAGGCAATACCCTGACCAAACTTCAAAAGTTCTCTAACGCCTGATGAACTGATATAAAGATGTTCCGGTCGGCTATGTAAATAAATGGTCTCTAAATCAGGAGACAGTTGATGGTTGTAGTAATCAAAACTGGATTCATATTGCAAATCAGACGCATTTCTCAAGCCTCGCACTAGACAAGTAGCACCCAATCTTTTTGCAACATCAACCACCAATTCATCATGAGAAGACACGACTTCAACATTCCTCAAATGTTCCAAAGCCTTTTCTAACCCCCGTTTACGATTTTCAATAGGGAGAAATCCTTGTTTGTGGGGATTAAAAAAAACACCGACATAAAGTTTATCAAAAAGTCTGCTCGCCCGTTCAATCATATCCAAATGCCCATTTGTCATCGGATCAAATGAGCCTGTGAATAAGCCAACCTTATCTGACATAGACTGTCACCTTACTAATTCCATAAATTTTTTCCTTCCAGATGCCCAGGCAGGCAATTTCTTCTGGAAGTTCAACGGCCTTATCCGTCTCACACACGACCATGACATCTTCAGAAAAAAGCTCTCTCTCAGCCATTTTTTCAATATCTGCTACGATTTGTTCCTTGGCATAAGGAGGGTCTAAGAAAATGAGGTCAAATTCCTCAGATACCTGTTCCAAGGCCCTATCCGCATCCATCTTTAGGAGTTGAAATTTTCCCACTTCCTTGGTCATCTGAATATTTTCAGCCACGATGGTCTGAGCCTTACGGTCTCGCTCCACTAAAACAGCGCTGGACATGCCACGCGAAACTGCCTCGATAGCTAAACCACCACTACCTGCATAAAGGTCCAAGACGCGTCCCCCTTCAAAGTAGGGACCAATCATGTTAAAAATGGCTCCCCTAACCTTATCCGAAGTGGGTCTTGTCGTCTTGCCTTCTAGTGTCTTGAGGGGACGTCCCCCATAGATTCCTGATACGATTTTCATACCGTTTATTATACCAAATTATGGACGAAAAGAGAAAGAAAACCGAACCTTGCGGTTCGATTCTCTACAAAATATTTTCGTAAGTATCGCGGACTTCTTGAGGCCAAACACTTGTTTGCACTTCTCCGATGTGTTTCTTGCGAAGTAAGAACATGGCCATACGAGATTGTCCAATTCCTCCACCGATTGTCAATGGGAATAGGCCATTCAACAAGGACTTGTGCCATTCCAATTCCAAGCGGTCTTCATCACCTGTGATTTTCACCTGACGGCGAAGCGTTTCTTCATCTACACGGATTCCCATAGAAGATAACTCAAAGGCTCCACCTAAAGACTCATTCCAGACAAGAATATCACCATTTAGACCCTTGTAGCCATTTTCAGACTCACTTGTCCAGTCATCATAGTCTGGTGCACGTCCATCGTGCGGTTTACCGTCTGGTAATTCACCACCGATACCAATCAAGAAGACTGCTCCAAATTCTTTACAGATAGCATTTTCACGTTCTTTCGGTGTCAAGTCTGGGTAGCGTTCTACCAACTCTTCTGTATGGATGAAAGTGATTTGTTTTGGCAAGATGGACTCGATATCATAGCGGGCTTCAACAGCTAGCTCCGTAAGGCGAATGGCCTTGTAAATTTTCTCAACTGTTTCTTTTAGGTAGGCAATGTTGCGTTGTCCATTTGGAATAACCTTCTCCCAATCCCACTGGTCAACATAAACAGAGTGGGTCGCATCCAGCGAATCTTCATCTGGACGAAGGGCCTTCATGTGGACGAAAAGACCTTCACCTTCACCGAAACCAAAGCGAGCCAAGGTATGGCGTTTCCATTTAGCAAGGGAGTGCACCACTTCATAAGTGGCATCAGGGATTTGGAGAACCTTGACCGATACGGCGTTCTCCACACCTGATAAGTTGTCCTGCATCCCGTCTCCGACCCTGCTCAAGATAGGACCTTGAACTTCGACAACTTCTAACTTATCTTTCAAATACTGGGTAAAAGTGTTTTTGACAAAGGAAATCTCTTCTTGTTGATGGATAAAACTTTTCTTCATAAACTACTCCTCAAAAAATTAATTAAAAGCATTATACACCTATTTCCAAGAAAAGGAAAGAGCAAATTTAAAAAAATCAGTGCTCCTTCGAACACTGATGTTAGGTACCTTTTAGTCATTACGACCAAAAATACGTAGAATACTTAGGAAGAGATTGATAAAATCAAGATAGATACTGAGAGCCATTGACACAACCCAACCTGTCGCTACACGACCTTGTGATTGTTCATAAGCGAGACGAATTCTTTGGTTGTCCCAAGCAATCAGCCCAGAGAAGACCAAAACCATGGCTACGCTAATCATATAATCAAAGAAACCGCTAGCCAAGAAAATATTAACTACCATAGCAATCAGCAAACCGATAAGAGCTGCCATCATAGCACGACCAATCCCACTCAAATCTTTCTTAGTGAACATACCGACTGCCGCCATGACAAAGAAGAGAAAAGCACTCGATACAAAGGCAGATAAAACTGTCCCTGGAGTATAGAAGGCCACCACAAAACTGAGGGTAAAGCCGTTTAAAACTGAGTAAAGTAAAAATACTGGAAGAGCCGCTGGACTATTTCTTGAAGCCATACTGCTGGCAACGAAAACCAAGGCCAACTCCGCAAAAGTAGCAATGGTCAACCAGAGACGCCCCTGCATCAAAAAGTAAACCAACTGAGACTGAAAGACCGTCAACATAAGGCCTGATACCAAAGCAGATAGTCCGATTCCCAGACCAACAAAAGCATAGACCTTAGCGTAAAATTGATTAAGACCTGCGCGGTCGTGAATAATAGTGTGATTCATCTTTTCTCCTTTTCTATGAACATCTTTCCTTGATTATAACAAAGAAAGTTAAAATTAGCTTAAATGGAAAATTAAAATACCGGCTGCAACGGCAACATTCAGACTCTCTGCCTGACCCTTCATCCTAATATGGACCAATTGATCTGCACTTTCAGCCATGAGGGGACTAATTCCTTGACCCTCATTTCCCATGACTAATACAAAATTTTCTATAGGAACCAGTTCTCTGTAATCAACAGAATCTTTAGATAAAGTTGTTGCCAGCACTGGGATACCTGCCTTTTTAGCTTCCTCGAGAAGCGCTTGACTAGACATTCGGTAAATGGGCAGATGGAAATGACTGCCTTGCATGGAACGTAAGGTCTTGAGACTGTAGATATCTGCCGACTTTTCTGAAACAATCACTCCAATAAAACCTGCTGCATCCGCAGTCCGAATGATGGTTCCCACATTACCAGGATCTTGCACATCTTCCAAAAATAAGAACTTACCCTGACTAAAATCAGCTTGTCCTACTTCTTCTTTTTGAACCACCGCAACAATTCCCTGTGGAGTCTGAGAATCCGCCAAATCTAGCAAAATATCCTCTGACACCCAGACAGTTTGCGTAAAAGCAGCTAACTGATCTCGGTAATTTTCTAGGGCAAAGATTTTCTCAATCGTCACCCCAGCTTGCACAGCTTCTTCAAACAAGTGCCAGCCTTCAATCAAATAGGCAGACTTGCGGTATTTTTTTTGATGTAATTTTTTGGCATTTTTTACCACAGAATTGGCTTTTGAGGTTATAATAGTCATAGAAATATTATAACACAATCAAAGGGGTTTGGTATGCAAAAGGTTAGAATGATTGCCCAAGGTAGGGTGCAGGGAGTCGGCTTTCGTTGGGGTGTTTATAGCCTGGCGCTTGAAATTGGTGGCATCACAGGTCGAGTATGGAATAACGACGATGGCACAGTGGAAATCTTAGCCCAAGCAGACTCATCTGCTATCATGGCAAAATTTATCCAAGAAATCCGCAAAGGACCCACACCTTTTTCAAAAGTCAGTTACTTAGATGTCAAACTGAGCAACTTTCCTCCCTACCCTGACTTTAAAATCGCAAATTAGGTCTCTAGAACTATTGTATATTTTGTAAAAAAACAGTAGAATAGAAAGGTATAATTTTTAAAGAAGGAATAAAAACAGTGAAATCTATTAAACGTTTTGCACTCTCGGCTATGGGAGTGGCTATGTTGCTAGTCTTGACTGGCTGTGTTAGCGTCGATAAAGCCACAGGAAAGCCAATAGGATTTATTTGGAATACTATCGGAGCGCCTATGGCTGAAGCTATCAAGTACTTCGCTACTGATAAAGGTCTAGGCTTCGGTATCGCTATCATCATCGTAACCATTATCGTGCGCTTGATTATCTTGCCACTTGGTATCTACCAATCATGGAAGGCAACGCTTCACTCTGAAAAGATGAACGCCCTCAAGCACGTCCTTGAGCCACACCAAACACGTCTCAAAGAAGCAACTACTCAAGAAGAAAAACTCGAAGCTCAACAAGCTCTCTTTGCAGCTCAAAAAGAACACGGCATCAGCATGTTTGGTGGTGTAGGATGTTTCCCTATCCTCCTTCAAATGCCTTTCTTCTCTGCTATCTACTTTGCTGCCCAACATACTGAAGGGGTTGCTCAAGCAAGCTACCTAGGCATTCCTCTAGGTTCCCCAAGTATGATTTTGGTTGCCTGCGCAGGTGTCCTTTACTATCTTCAATCGCTCCTCTCACTTCACGGAGTAGAAGACGAAACGCAAAGAGAACAAATCAAGAAAATGGCTTACGTGAGCCCAATCACGATTGTTGTCTTCTCCCTCATTTCACCAGCTAGTGTCACACTTTACTGGGTTGTCGGTGGTTTCATGATGATTCTCCAACAGTTTATCGTCAACTATATCGTTCGTCCAAAACTTCGCAAAAAAGTCCGTGAAGAACTAGCCAAGAACCCACCAAAAGCAAGTGCTTTCTCTAAACCAAGTGGACGAAAAGACGTTACTCCTGAACAACCAACTGCTATCACAAGCAAGAAAAAACACAAAAATCGCAACGCTGGAAAACAACGTTCGAGATAAGAAGAAAAAAGCTTAGCTAGTTTGCTAAGTCTTTTTGCAAGTCATACTCAATGAAAATCAAATTCAAACCACGTCAGCTTCGCCTTGCCGTATATATGTTACTGACTTCGTCAGTTCTATCTACAACCTCAAAGCAGTGCTTTGAGCAACCTGCGGCTAGCTTCCTAGTTTGCTCTTTGATTTTCATTGAGTATCAAAAGCCCGATGTTTCCATCAGGCTTCTTTTTTATCCATGTACACGTTTCATATAGTCTTGGTAACTTTCGGTATCCATGAGTTTTTTAGCGTTCTTGACGCGATCTGCTGTTGGTGGTTTAACCCCTTCGAGTGAATAAGGAATTCCCAGTTCACGCCATTTGAACTCACCCATGGTGTGATAAGGTAGAATTTCAAACTTATCAACATTTTTGAGGGTCTTAACGAACTTACCAAGTTCAATCAAGTCATCATCTCTATCTGTCAAGCCTGGAACTAGCACGTGGCGAATCCAGACAGGTTTTCCAATATCTGATAGATACTGGGCACAGGCCAAGATATTTTTATTGGTTTGGCTAGTGACAATCTTGTGCTGTTCTTCGTTGATTTCCTTAATATCCAAAAGAACCAAGTCAGTGACAGCCATGAGTTTGTCAAACTTCTCAAGGTAACGTGGTTTATTACGGAAAGGCAGTGCACAGGTATCCAAGGTACAGTGGATACCTTGTTCCTTGGCCTTGGTGAAGAGGGCAATCAAGAAATCAATCTGCAAGAGGGCTTCTCCTCCACTGACTGTAATTCCACCCTTATTTCCCCAGAAACCACGGTAGCGCAAGGCTTCTGTCAAGACATCATCTACCGTCCGTTCACGTGATTTATTGGACTCCATAGCCCAAGTATCCGGGTTATGGCAATACTGGCAACGCATGTGACAGCCCTGCAAAAAGACAATAAAGCGAATACCAGGCCCATCTACTGACCCAAAGCTTTCTGTCGAATGCACCATTCCTGTCACTTGTCCATAATCAATTGTTTCTTCAGACATATCGTTACCTTCCTTGAAAACGTTTTATAGTTTTATTATATCACGACTTGAAGGAAAAACAAGATTTTTGCCTATTTTTTAGAAAGCAATCTGTTTTTCAATTTCATTTTCAATTACTTATCATTTTATTCTTCAAAATCAAAGCCATACAAGGTTGCAAAGTAGTCCTCAGGGCGCTCTGCACGGCGGATTTGACGGGCTTTACCTTCTTCGGTATAGAGGATTTCCGCAGAACGAAGTTTGGCATTGTACTGGTAGCCCATTGAAAATCCGTGGGCACCTGTATCATGAATTACCAGCAAATCACCGATTTCTGTATGAGGCAGTTCGCGATTCACTGCAAATTTATCATTGTTTTCACAGAGTGAACCAACCACATCTACCACTTCAGCTGGTCCATCTGGATGTGTCACATTAGTAATATGATGGTAGGCTCCATACATAGCTGGACGCATGAGGTTGACTGCTGATGCATCCACACCTAGATAGGTACGGTAGGTTTCCTTCTTATGAGTCACTCTTGTAACCAAAGCACCGTGAGGTGCCAACATAAAACGACCCAATTCGGTGAAAATCTTAACCTGCCCAAGACCTGCTGGCGTAAGGACCTCTTCATACACCTTACGAACTCCCTCACCAATCAAGGCGATATCATTTGGCTCCTGGTCTGGACGATAGTTGACACCAATACCGCCAGAAAGATTGATAAAGTCTAGCGAAATGCCCAACTTTTCCTTGATTTCAACAGCCAATTCAAAAAGCTGACGAGCCAACTCTGGATAATAGAGATGGGTCACGGTATTGGATGCTAGGAAGGAGTGAATACCAAAAGTCTTGGCTCCTTTTTCCTTCAAGATGGCAAAAGCTTCAAAGAGCTGGTCCTTGGTCATACCAAACTTGGCTTCTCCAGGATTGTCCATAATGTCTGTCCCCAGTTCAAAAACGCCTCCAGGATTGTAACGACAAGAAATAATTTCTGGAATGCCTGCTGCACGCTCCAGATGTTCAATATCTTCAAAAGCATCCAAGTTAATGGTCGCACCTAATTCACGCGCATAGGCATATTCCTTGTCTGGCGTGTTGTTTGAAGAGAACATAATCTCAGAACCAGGGAAATTCAGTTTATGGCTCATCAAAAGTTCCACATAACTAGAGCAGTCCACACCACAACCTTCCTCTTGGAGAATTTTCAAAATAGCTGGAGTTGGAGTAGCCTTAACTGCAAAATATTCCTTAAAGCCCTTGTTCCACGAAAAGGCTTGGTTGACAGCTCTTGCCTTCTCACGAATTCCCTTCTCATCATACAAGTGAAAGGGAGTCGGGAACTCGGCAACAATCTCTTCTAAGTCTTCTTTATTGATAAATGGTGTTTTCATAAGCTTCCTTCTATTCTATTTGCAAAGAAAGGCTGGGACAATCGTTCCAACCTTTAATTCTATCTCTTATTTATCTTCATCAAAGATATTGCCAACCTCAACATCGATGGCTTGGTTCTTGACATCAATATTGGTTACCTTCAAGAGTGACTTGTAGTCAAACTGCTTTTCACGTTCTTCTTGGGCATTGTCCGCAAAGACCGCTACACCTGCCAGTTCTGAGTCGAACTCACGCAAGAGGCTGATCATCCCATTGACAGTTCCGCCACCTTTCAAGAAGTCATCCACAATCAAGACACGGCTGCCTGCCTTGAGACTACGTTTTGAAAGGAACATTTTCTCGATACGGTCACCACTCGAACCTGATACATAGTTGACACTGACAGTTGAACCTTCGGTAATTTTCAGATCACGGCGCACAATGACAAAAGGAACATTGAGGACATTGGCAACTGCATTTGCAAGTGGCACACCCTTAGTCGCTACGGTCATAACCGCATCAATTTTTTGGTCCATAAAGCTCTTGGCAATAATGCGACCAATATTTTTCAAGATAGCTGGTGTGCTAAGTAAATCGGACAGGTAGATATAGCCACCTGGCAAGATACGATCGCTTTCTGACAACTTGGCACGCAAGTCTTCAACCATTTCCTTAGCATCATGGTTTGAGATTGATGGTGTAAAGATGACACCTCCACCAGCCCCAGTCACTGTCTGGATGTGGCCGATTTCGATTTCTTCAAAGGCGCGTTTGATAATGACAATATCTTCTGAGATGGATGATTTAGCAGATTCATACTTTTCAGCAAAAGTATTGAGACTAGTTAGTTTATAAGGATTATTAATCAAATAGTTGGAAATGACAACCATCCGATCACTTCTTCTTAATTTCATTTCTATTTCCTATTCCATTTTTATTCAAAAAATCAAAAAGTAAACTAGAAAGCTGGTCGCTGGTGGTTCAAAACACTGTTTTGAGATTGTCGATAGAACTGACAAGGTCTGTAATATACCTACATATATACATACGACAAGGCGATGCTACCCTAGTTTGAAGAGATTTTAGAAGAGTATTCATTTTTGTCTTTTACTTATTATACCATATTCACATAAAAAAACGAACATTCTTGTCCTAAAAAATGCTCATTTTTCTTAAATTATTAATCTAAATCTGGTTTATAGAAGGAACGATTGTCCATAGCGAAGATTTTATTGGTCATCTCTCCCTTATCCACCAAAGCCAGAGCTGTTGACATCATCATCATGCTTGCATCCAGATTATCAATCATATGGATAATCTCTGCTTCCATAATACGTGGACGGACCGGGCTTCCATACTCAAGTAAGCCGTGGTGACTGAGGATAACGTGACGAAGCAGAACGACTTCTTCCTTGGTATCATCAATACCGAGTTCCATAACTGTCTTGGTAATTTCGCTATCAATTAGAGCGATATGTCCAAGAAGATTACCTCGTACTGTATACTCAGTCTGGTCTGGTCCCGTCAACTCGATAACTTTAGCCAAGTCATGCAGCATAATCCCCGCATAGAGCAGACTCTTATTGAGCTGAGGATAGATCTCGCTAATGGCATCGGCCAAGCGCACCATGGTCGCCGTATGATATGCCAATCCCGTTTCAAAGGCATGATGGTTAGTCTTGGCAGCTGGATAGGAGTAAAATTCCTTATCATACTTGGTGTAGAGATTTCGGACAATTCGTTGCCAGACAGGATTTTCAATTTTGAAAATCATTTGCGACATGTAGTCACGGATTTCCTTGACATCAACTGGTGACTTGACCTTGAAATCAGCTGGATCATTGGGTTCACCAGGTTGAGGCAGGCGGAGAGTAATTTGATTGACTTGAGGGGTGTTGTTATAAACTTCTCGGCGCCCTTTCATGTGGACAACCTTACCTGCGGTAAAGGCCTCAATGTTATGAGGTTGGGCATCCCAGAGCTTCCCATCAATCTCGCCACTATCATCTTGGAAGGTAAAGGCTAGGTAGTTTTTCCCAGCTCGAGTTTGCCTCAGGTCAACTGATTTGATTAGATAAAAGCCTTCAAACAGCTCATCTTTTTTCATGTGACTAATCTTCATATTCTTCCTCATTTTCTTGGAAATGGAGTAGATCAAGCGCAGGCTCACCTTCTGACAACTCAATGTGACGGAGCGTCCGCTCGATAGCAGTGGTACGACGGTTTAATAGTTCATCAATATTGCCAGAGGCATGTTGGAGGTGTTTTTGTGCCTTAACCAGAATGCCACCAAACTTGCCAAATTCAGTCTTGACACTAGCAAGAGTCTTGCTAACATGGTCAGCACTTTTTTGGATATTGAGAGTCTTGAAGCCAACTGATAGAGAGTTAAGCAGGGCTGATAGGGTACTTGGTCCTGCGACAATAATCTGCTCATCTCGCCTCAAATCATCAAAGAAGACAGGATTGCGGACGATTTCTGAGTAGAGACCTTCTGTCGGAACAAACAAGATTCCAAAATTGGTCGTCCGAGGCGGTGCTATGTACTTGCTCTTGATATCCTTGGCAAAACGCTTGACACTTGCTAGGAGTGACTTGCGACAGCGTTCAATCTCGTCCCTATCACCTGCTTCATAGGCTTCTTCTAGACGGTAATAATCTGCTAGTGGAAACTTGGAGTCAATTGGTAGATAGACGTACTCTTGGTCGCCTTGTCCAGGTAACTTGATGGCATACTCCACTCGTTCACTAGAGTTTTCAACCGTTGCGTATTCTCGTTCATACTGGGCTGGTGTCATGATATCTTCGATAATTTGCCCCAGTTGCAATTCACCCAGAATCCCTCGTGTCTTAGTTCCAGAGAGAACCTTATTGAGAGCTCCGACATCGCGGGCAACAGTCTGCATTTCTCCAAGGCCACGATTGACAGACTCCAGTTGTTTGGAAACTGTCTCAAAGGAAGCCTGTAAGCGCGTCTGCAAAGTCTTTTCTAGTTTTTCCTCGACTGTCTGGCGCATTTGTTCCAAGCGTTGCTCATTTGATTCCTGCAAGGCTTGGAGGCGTTGGTCAGTCTTATCCCTGGTTTGGAGGAGATTATCTGTCATTTCTTGACGAACTTGAGTCAAGCCTTGGTGCAATTCGATTCGCACTTCTTGCAAACGGTCGCTGACAACCACTTCCAAATCTTTTTGGTCCAACTGGCTGGCCTGTCTGGCTTGTTCAAAACGGTAATCCAACTGGTCTGACAAATGATCTGCCTGATCCTCCAAGCTCTTACTGAGATGCTTTTCCTGTTTATCCTGCCTCTGCCAAATCAGAAAGAGGCCTATCAGATTGACAACTAATAATACAAGCAGTAAAATCTCCATTCTACCTCCTGTCCTTGCTATGCAGTACGACTACATAGCCATCTGGGCAAGTCACCGAAACTTCCCTATCTATATATTCGTTAGAAGCGTACACTTTTTTAAAGAAAAAATTGTCCTCTGTCAACTCATACTTGGCACCAAGAATAGTCAGCTGGCTATCCCGAACCGGCATAAAGGCTAGATAGTCGTAGTCTGAACGGGGTTCTAGCTGATTGGTCCCTTCTGGACAATAAGCAATCAAATTTTGCCCATCCTCAATTTCTATTTGACGCATATAAAGTGCCAACTTGGGATTGCTAGGTAGAAAGACGTTAGCCAGCATATGGTCAATACGGCCACCCAAAGCACCAAAAATAGTGACCTGAGCCTGAGGATTTTGCTCAAAGATGGTTAAGAGAGCTAATTCCAGATCTGTATCATCCTTTTCTGGTCGGGCTTGGACAAAATACTGGGCACATTTTTGAATCACCTGCCGCTCTTCTTCGGTCACAGAATCAAAATCTCCGACTGCTAGAGCAAGAGACAAATCTTCTTCCAAGATCCAGAGCGAGCCTCTATCCACACCGACAAAAGCATCAAAATCCGTCCGATAATATCCGCGGTCTCCGCCTGCAAAAACAGCAACCCTAGTCCAGTTGTTTTCTGAGAATTTGTACTCGCTCATTGACATCTCCCTTAAAGACATAGGAACCTGCTACAAAAACAGTCGCACCAGCTTCTTTGGCTTGGGCAATAGTTTGGCCATCAATCCCGCCATCCACTTCGATTTCAAAGTTCAAGCCTTTTTCATCACGTAGAGCAACCAACTCACGGACCTTATCCATGGTCTCTGGTAGAAAGGCTTGCCCACCAAAGCCTGGGTTAACTGTCATGACTAAGACTTGGTCAACTAGGTGAAGCACGTGCTTAATCGCCTCAACAGGCGTACCAGGATTGATAACAACAGAAGGTTTGACACCGAGTGAACGAATTTTTTGGAGAGCGCCATGGATATGAGGTGTTGCCTCTACATGAATACTGATGATATCTGCACCTGCACGCGCAAAGTCTTCTAAATGATGCTCTGGATTAGCTACCATCAAGTGGCAGTCAAAGACCATCTTACTATGAGGACGAAGACTCTCGACCACACCCGCACCAAAACTGATTTGTGGCACAAAATGACCATCCATGATATCGATATGGGCATACTCTGCCCCAGTGGCTTCTAGGCGTTTGATTTCACGTTCAAAGTTGGCATAATCTGCTGCCAGAATTGACGGAGCAATCTTGTATTGAGACATAGGTTTCTCCTTATTTTGGAATTTTTTTGCTGACCTTTTTATAGGTTTCTCTACGATTTTCAATTTCACTCAGAAATTGCAGGTAGTTGTCAAAACGGAAGATGGCAATAATTCCTTCTTCTACAGCTGGCTTGACCGCACAAGACGGCTCATGAGTATGAGTACAAGTGCGGAATTTACAATCTCGGCTAACACTGGCAATCTCTGGAAAGGCATGATTAAGGTCTTCTGCTGTTGTTACTTCATAATCCAGCGATGAAAATCCCGGTGTATCTGCGATTTCACCCCCATTGAGGTTGTAAAAGCTAACAGCTCGAGTGGTATGGCGCCCACGACCCAGACTATCTGAGATTTCTCCCGTTTCAAGATTAAGATCTGGTGCGATTTTATTGAGAAGGGTTGATTTTCCAACGCCAGTCTGCCCCATAAAGACTGTAACCTTGCCTGTTAACAAAGGCAGGAGTTCTTCTTTACTAGTCACAAAGTCATAGCCGATGTCACCATAAGTCTGTTCATAAAAATCCAGTTCTCCCCCGTCTCCCAACAAATCCATTTTAGAAATATAGACGATGGGATGGATGCCCTTATACTCCAAAAGAACCAAGAAACGATCCAGCAAATTGCTGTTAAAATCAGGTTCCTTGACAGACATGATCACCACAGCCTGGTCAATATTGACAATAGGCGGACGGACCAGACTGTTTTTCCGTTCGTGAATCTTGAGAATATAGCCTTCTGAATTTTCCTCGGCAGAAAAATCGACCCAATCCCCAACGTAGGGAGTATGCCCTTTTTTACGGAAATTCCCACGCGCTCGTGTCTGATAAACCTGGCCCTCACTCTCTACATAGTAGAAGCCCGCCAAGGCTTTAATGATTTGTCCCTGCATCTTAGAGTCCTTGCCCTTTAAGTGCGTCTGCTAGGCTAGCAAATTCTTCCAAGCTGAGAGCTTCCCCACGTACACTTGGTGACAAGCCTGCTTGATCCAAAGCCTTGGTCAGCTTGTCCTTAACTTCCTCAGTCTTGCCAAAGTAACCTGTCAAATTGTTCCACAAGGTCTTGCGGCGATGAGTGAAACTAGCCTTGGAAACCTTAAAGAAGAAGTTCTCATCTTCTACTGCTACGGCTGGCTCTGGACGACGTACCATTTTCAAAATAGCAGAGTCCACGTTTGGCGCTGGCACAAATACCGTACGAGGCACGATGAAGGCAACCTTGGCAGTCATGTAGTACTGAACCGCAATCGACAAGCTACCATAAGCCTTGGTATTCGGTTGAGCGGAAATGCGGTCCGCCACTTCCTTTTGCATCATGACCACAAACTCACTAAAAGGAATTCCACTTTCAATCAAGTGCATGAGAATGGGCGTCGTGATGTAGTAAGGCAAATTAGCCACTACCTTGATGGGCAGGTCAGGATTTTTAAAATTCTGGATATGTTGCGCCAAATCAACCTTGAGAATGTCCTCGTTAACCACGGTCACATTGTCAAAATCACGCAAGGTATCTGCCAAAATCGGTACCAAACGGTGGTCGATTTCAAAGGCCATAACCTGAGCTGCACGCTCAGCCAAAAACTCCGTCAAGGCACCAATACCTGGCCCAATTTCGATAACATTAACCTGGTCATCAATTTCAGCTGTATCCACGATTTTTTGAAGGATATTGGTATCCGTCAAGAAATTTTGCCCAAAGGATTTTTTAAAGGTAAAACCGTGACGCTCCAGCACTGCCTTGGTCACGCTATAATCTGCAATTCTCATCTATTCTCTTTTCTATTATCTGTTACTACTATTGTAACACATTCCCCTTACATTTTGTGTCTGCTTAGCTATCCTCATAAGATTTCATAGCTTCTTCCACTTCTGCCAAGGTGACCCCAAACAACTCTAAGCGCTTGAGGAGTTGCTTGCCGTTAGAATAGCCAATTCGGAGAGCCTCTCCTAGATATTCTCGTCGCTTACGGCTATCTGCCCCTGCTAGAAAACCAAGGCGAATCAAGTCGCTACGACTGATATCAAACTGACTCTCATGTTCAAATTGTTCTGTTACCTGAGCTAGAGCCGTTTTCAGGTCTTCATAACTGGCATGCTCAATTCCCAGAGAACGCCCCTTGGTTTTGGACTTAGGAACAGCTTCATCTCGTTTGAGGAAGGCATGCTGAACTGTTGGAATGGCCGTCATAATCATACGACGAATCCGCTCCCCATTAAAATCTGGGTCTGTAAAGACAATGACTCCATGACGTTGGTGCAGGCGCTGAATCCGCTCTATATCCTGATCATTGATGGCAGAACCTCGAGTCTCATAGGTCTCTACATCGAAGTAACGTTTGAGATTGGCCGTATCATCGCGGCCTTCAACCACGATAACTTGGGAAATTTTTTCTTTCATTACTTGCTGTCCAATCCAAAAATTCGTTCTGCATTTGCAGTTGTTGCCGCCGCTAGCTCTTCTGCCGTCATGCCACGCAATTCAGCGATAAAGTCCACTACATAGCGAGTATAGGCTGTTTTGTTTTCGCGACCCCGTTTAGGAACAGGAGCCAAGTAAGGCGCATCTGTCTCCACCAAAATCTTGTCCAAAGGTAACTCTTTAGCTGCTTCTTGGATGTCAGTTGCCTTCTTGAAAGTCACCACTCCTGAGAAGGAAATAGTCATACCAAGGTCCACAAACTTCTCTGCCCACTCAAGCGTCCCTGAAAATGAATGCATGATACCACCTCGGGGACCAACTCCCTCGCTCTTAATAATCTCATAGGTATCTTCCAGCGCATCACGGGTATGGACAACAAAAGGCAAATCCAAGTCCTTAGATAGCTGAATCTGACGACGAAAAACCTGCTCCTGTACTTCTTTTGGCGCTGTCATCCAATGGTAGTCTAAACCAATTTCACCTAAAGCAACAACCTTGGGATGCTTGAGCTTGTCAAGCAAGTAGGCTTCAATCTCCTCTGTATACGTCCCAGCTTCTGTCGGATGCCAACCAATAGTCGCGTAAAGTTGGTCATACTCATCTACCAACTCCAAGGCACGCTCAATCGTCGGTTGATCAAAACCAACAATATTCATCTGTGTCACACCCATCTCAGCAGCCAAGGCAATTTCTTCTGCCTCACGACCTGCAAATTCTTCTACATTCAAGTGTGTATGTGTATCAAAAATCATCTCTTCTAACCTCGTTTTCTATCTACTATTATAGCAAAAAAACTGACCTCTCTCCTCATCTGAAAAAAATATTCTAAAACCCATCATCATCTCTTGACGCTCTTTTTCCAAAGCAGTATAATAACACTTATTGAATTTTTCAACAAAGGAAACAACTATGTTTACAAAATTAAAACAGACCTTTATCGGTCGTCCTCTTAAGTCCTTAACCGAAGGCGAAGGGGGACTACTGGGAAAAATGCAGGCACTGGCCATGTTGTCAAGCGACGCTCTGTCCTCCATCGCCTATGGACCTGAGCAAGTAGTCCTGGTCTTGGCTAGTCTCTCTCCTCTAGCTATATGGTGGAGCCTTCCTATCGGCCTCTTTGTCCTCCTGCTCCTAGCTAGCCTGACCGTTTCCTACCGTCAAATCATCCATGCCTACCCTCAAGGGGGAGGGGCCTATATGGTTACTCGAGAAAATCTATCTCCCCAACTTGGCTTGATCGCTGGAGGTAGTCTTCTGGTTGACTATATGTTGACCGTAGCGGTATCCGTTGCATCTGGAGCTGACGCTATCACAGCAGCTCTTCCTGCTCTTCACCCCTACAACCTCCACATCTCCATTTTTCTGGTTTGCTTGCTCATGCTCTTGAACTTACGGGGCTTAAAAGAATCTGCCAGCTCACTGATGATTCCTGTCTATCTCTTTATCATCAGTACTGTCTTTCTCTTACTCTATGGAATCTTTCAACTAGTGACAGGTTCTCTCAGCTATCAGGCTACTTCACCTATTGGGCATGCTGTTCCGAGCCTGTCTATCGTTCTCATTCTAAGAGCTTTTACCAGCGGCTCTGCCTCTCTGACAGGGGTTGAAGCTATTTCAAATGCTGTTCCCTTTTTCAAAGTTCCCAAAGAAAAGAATGCCGCTCAAACCTTGACCATTATGTCACTGATTTTAGGTTTTCTTTTTGCTGGTATCACCTTCCTAAACTACTGGATGGGGATTCTGCCTCAACACGGAGAAACTATTCTTTCACAGATGGCTCAAGGCATCCTTGGTAATTCCTTTTTTGGCCACCTTGGGTATTATATCTTCCAATTCTCCACAGCCTTGATTTTGGCCGTAGCTGCAAATACTGGCTTTTCAGCCTTTCCTATGCTGGCTTACAATATGGCTAAAAACAAATACATGCCCCATCTCTTTATGGAAAAAGGAGACCGCCTAGGCTACTCCAATGGAATTTTAACTCTGGCTTTTGGGGCTATGATTCTTCTTCTCATTTTTAATGGCAATACTGAACGCTTGATTCCTCTTTATACTATCGGAGTCTTCGTTCCCTTCGCCCTATCTCAGACTGGGATGATTCGTCATTGGAAAAAGGAAAAAGGAGCAAATTTCTTAAAACCTGCTCTTGCTAATATCCTTGGGGCAATCATTTGCTACGCGATTGTACTAATCTTGCTCTTTTTCCGTCTCAGTGATATATGGCCTTTCTTCCCGATTATTCTCGTACTCACCCTACTCTTCTTGGCAATTCACAGTCATTACCAAAAAGTAGCCCAACAACTGCGACTCTATGAAGGAATCGAAAAACGTACTTACGACGGCAATCTGGTTCTGGTCCTAGTAGGAAATGTCACCCGAGTCAGCGTCGGAGCCATTAACTACGCTCAAAGTATCGGTGACGAAGTCCTGGCCATGCATATTTCTACCAAGGAAACAGCAGAAAAAGATCAAGAAATTCTCCAAGAATTTGCCGATTACTTCCCAACCATTACTCTGAAAAATATCAAGACTAGCTATCGCGACATCATCACCCCTACTGTCAAGTATGTCAAACGAATTTCCGAGGAAGCACAGAAAAAGAACTATACAGTCACTGTCCTAGTTCCTCAGTTTATCCCTAATAAACCTTGGCAGAATATCCTGCACAATCAGATGAGTCTCAAACTCAAATACGCCCTTCGTTGGCACCAAGACGTCGTTGTCGCTAGCTACTCTTATCACTTAAAAGAATAAAGAAAAGGCCCTACCAGAACCAAGAAGCATCTGGTAAGGCCTTTTTCTGAATCCAATCACTATGCTTATACTCTTCGAAAATCTCTTCAAACCCCGTCAGCTTCACCTTGCCGCATATATGGTTACTGACTTCGTCAGTTTCATCTACAGCCTCAAAGCGGTGCTTTGAGCAACCTGCAGCTAGCTTTCTAGTTTGCTCTTTGATTTTCGAAGAGTATTAACTGAAAAGCATGACTAGGAATACTATTGAATGTGGTTAGCTAAATCTTCCTGAGCTTTTTTATTTGACTCAGCTTTTTCTTTCAGCCATTTTTCATAGAGTTCTTGGTACTGTTTAGCAGTTACTGGCTCTTTTTGCAATTCAACATATTTGTAGTTGTCTGCATTTCCCTTATGACCAACGAATGAGAATGGACCTGTAAACGGTACAGTCTTACGGAAGATTGGGTTGGCTCCGCCACTTTGAACTGGTAGGAAGAGGGCACTATCTGTCAACCAAGCTTGGGCTTCAGCATATTTTTCATAGCGAGCCTGAGTATCTGTGATTTCAGCGTCTGCCTGATCCAAGAGTTTCTTGTAGTCAGCAAGACCAATCTTATCCTTAACTTCCTTGTCTTTTCCTTCAGACAAGCCCATGTTTTTCAACTGAGAACCTGTCTCTGGATCAAGGATAGCTAGGTAAGTCTTAGGATCTGAGTAGTCTCCACCCCATCCTGAGACGTCAATATCGTAGTCTTTTTGTTCTGCTGTATCTGCAAAGTAGGTTGCCTGGTCTTTTTCATCTGGAGAAAGTTGGATAACATCGATGACAACATTATCCTTACCAAGAGTGGCTTCTACTGTTTGCTTGAGAGAGCCAGCCTGTTGCACATCTAACTTAGCAGTCTGGTCAACTGGCATATCCAAATGAATTGGGAAGGTTACTCCCTGAGCTTGCAGACTTTCTTTAGCCTTAGCAAATTTCTCTTTGGCCTTTTCAGGATTCAAGAAGGCTTGCTTACCATCGTTTAGGTTGATATTTGCCCAATCTTTACCGTAGTTGACAATTTTTTCATTGACAATATCACCGAAGTTCTTATCGCCAACTTGGACAAAGTTACTTGGTGTAACTGTGTTACGTAAGATACGGTCTGCTCCATCTTCACCATTTGTCTGCGCTGCATAAGCATGACGGTCAAAGGCAAAGTTGATAGCCTGACGGAAATCTTTATTTTGCATAGCTGCGCGTGAATCTGTCTTTTCCTTATCAGACTGTTTCATAGTCTGCTTGTAACTTTGACGATTAACGTTGAAAAGATAATAGAAAGTAACTGAGTTTTGTGGTGTATAGGTAATCTTGTCCTCATTGCCCTTCTTGAGTTCAGCAAAGACTGAACTTGTTGGGAAGATACGACCATCTGTGTAGTTGCCTTCCAAAAATCCTCTTGTAATGCTATCTTGGTCAGAACCGTCAAAGAAAGAAAGCTTCACTTTCTCGATTTTGACATTGTCCTTATCCCAATAGTTAGGATTTTTATCAAATTCAATCAAAGATTTTGATGTGAAGGACTTAAACAAGTAAGGACCATTTGACAAGATGCTTGATGGCGTCACACTTCCAAAGTCATCCCCCTTAGACTTCAAGAAAGCTTCGTTTACAGGACTAAGAATACTTGCTGTTGTTTTAGAGTTCCAATAAGTCTCAGGTTGGTTGAGGGTGTATTGGAGTGTGTAATCATCCACTGCCTTAACACCAACAGTTCCAAAATCAGATGATTTCCCTTCAACATAGTCTGCTAGCCCTTTGATAGAATCTTGTACCAAGTACAAGTTCTCAGCCTTTTTATCAGCCGCATACTTAAGACCAGTCACAAAGTCATGAGCTGTTACATCCGCATACTCTTCTCCTTCAGAAGTGTACCATTTAGCCCCCTGACGGATTTTATAAGTGTAGGTCAAACCATCTTTTGACACAGTCCACGACTCAGCCATAGATGGGATAAGATTGCCATACTGGTCGTTTTCCAACAACCCATCAATCAAGTTGGTTGTGATACTAGATGTAGAGTCTCGGGTAGAAGTAATATAATCCAAGGTATCTGGGTTATTGACAAAGATATAAGAGTAAGTCTTGTCTGCATTACTTGATTGGGAAGACCCACATGCTGCTAGAGCTAGACCTGCTGTCAAAGCCATAGCTCCAAAAAGCATAACTTTTGATTTCTTCATGATTATTCTCCATTTTTACAGTATGTGAAATATTATACACCATTCGAGCAAAAATATAAAGCTTTTTGTACTTTTTTACAAAAATAAAAATCAGTAGACTCGAGTTCCTACTGATTTTTGATATGGTTCGTTTGGATTATGCAGCCAAAACTTTGCGTCCTTTACGACGACGAGCTGCCAATACGCGACGACCGTTTTTAGTTGACATACGGTTACGGAATCCGTGTTTGCGCGCACGACGAAGTTTACTTGGTTGATAAGTACGTTTCACGATGAATACCTCCTCATAGATTTTGTATTCGTTTAGCCGGCTATAAAGTGATCAGTTACTAAACATACTTTACTATTCTATCTGATTCTTTTACTTTTGTCAATAGCTCAAGGCAAATGTTTCCAGCTTTTTCGAATGTAAGCCCTATCTACGATACTGTTTCAAGAAACGAGTCATCTTTTCTTGTATTTGGGCTAGTTCATCAACACGAGGAAGGTAAACGATACGGAAGTGGTCTGGTTCCTGCCAGTTAAAACCTCGACCATGAACCAAGAGAACCTTTTCCTGTTTCAAGAAATTAAGGACAAACTGCTCATCATCATCGATACGGTACATATTGCGGTCGATTTTAGGGAAGATATAGAGTCCCGCCTTGGGTTTAACCGCAGATAAACCTGGAATCTCTTGAATGGCATTGTAGATGAAATTTCTTTGCTCGTAAATCCGTCCACCTGGAAGAAGCAATTCATCGACTGATTGGTGGCCACCCAAGGAAGTTTGTACGACTTGCTGGGCCAAAACATTAGAGCAAAGGCGCATATTGGACAACATATTGAGCCCTTCGATATAGCCTTTAACGTGTGTCTTAGGACCAGACAAGACCATCCAACCCACACGGAAACCAGCAATACGGTGGGATTTTGATAGACCATTCATGCTGACACAGAAGACATCTGGTGCCAAGCTCGCCACAGGCGTATGCACATGTCCATCCATGACCATGCGGTCGTAAATTTCATCCGCAAAGATAATCAAATCGTTTTGACGGGCAATCTCAATAATCTCCAACAAGAGTTCCTTAGGATAAAGGGCTCCAGTTGGGTTGTTTGGATTGATAAGGACGATTGCCTTGGTATTGGAAGTGATTTTTGACTTGATATCGTCAATATCTGGATACCATTCTGCAGCTTCATCACATATATAGTGAACGGCATTTCCTCCAGCTAGGCTTACTGCCGCTGTCCATAAAGGATAGTCTGGCATTGGGACTAAAACCTCATCCCCATTGTCCAAAAGCCCCTGCATGGACATGACAATCAACTCACTGACACCATTTCCAAGGTAGATATCATCAATATCTACGTTTGGAAATTTTTTCAATTGGCAATACTGCATGATAGCCTTACGGGCTGAGAAAATCCCTTTGGAGTCAGAATAACCCTCACTATCACGCGCATTCATAATCAAGTCATGAATGACCTCGTCTGGCGCTGTAAAGCCAAATTCTGCTGGATTTCCTGTATTCAGACGTAAAATCTTTTCTCCATTTGCTCGCATTCGCATGGCTTCTTCCAAAACAGGACCACGGATATCATAAGCAACATGCTCTAACTTACTAGACTTGTTATATTCTTTCATCTTGTTTCCTCAATTCTTCAGGATAGTAACATTATACCACTAGAAAGAGAATGCGACAAGTTTGCTGAAATGTGTTACTAGATTCGTATAGAAGAAAAACCTCACTAAAAGCGAGGTCAAGACAGGGGAAATAGCAGGAATTTTGCCAAAGACAGATCACATACCAAAAGATAAACCTAGAAAAAGCAAGCCTAAAAAGGAGTCATAAAGAAGGTTGAACATGAGGAAAAGCCCCCATATCGTCAAGTAATCCCAACGCCCACTTCGTTTAGCAACTAGGAATAAAAACAGATGGTAGAGTACATGAAAGACTAAAAAGCCGATAAAACCTGGATAAAGAAGCGGAATCAGTCTCTCTAATTGCCAAATCATGATAACTTCTACCAAGACTGAAACTAGGATAATTCCATAATAAAGGAAATTTGATTTTTGAAAAGAACTGTTCATCATTCTCCCTCCCTTCACTTCTTTCCTGCTATCCTTTCTTTGATTTTATCATATATTTATATAGATTTTAAGCGCTAACATTCTTTTAAAAAATACTTTTTTTGCTTTACTTCTATAGTGAAAAGGTTTACAATTATAGTAAGAAAATTTCAGGAGGTTTCATTATGGCACAACGTTACCAAAATATTATGGTCGCAATCGATGGTTCTAAAGAAGCAGACTTGGCTTTTGTAAAGGGAGTTCATTCTGCTCTACGAAACGACGCTAAACTCACCATCGCACATGTCATTGACACACGCGCACTCCAAAGCGTATCCACCTTTGATGCTGAAGTTTACGAAGAACTCCAAGTCGACGCTGAAAGTCTGATGAAAGAGTACGAAAAACGTGCTAAAGATGCTGGTGTGACAGATGTTCATATCGTCATTGAAATGGGAAATCCAAAAACTCTCTTGGCACGTACTATTCCAGATGCTGAAGAAGTGGATCTCATCCTCGTTGGCGCAACTGGTCTCAACGCCTTTGAACGCCTCTTGGTCGGCTCTTCATCTGAATACATTCTCCGCCATGCTAAGGTCGATTTGCTGGTTGTGAGAGAACAAGAAAAAACCTTATAATCACGAAGAAAAGGAGCTCAGCGCTCCTTTTTGTTTACTATTTATACTCTTCGAAAATCTCTTCAAACCACGTCAACGTCACCTTGCCGTATATATGTTACTGACTTCGTCAGTTTCATCTGCAACCTCAAAACAGTGTTTTGAGCTGACTTCGTCAGTTCTATCTACAACCTCAAAGCAGTGCTTTGAGCAGCCTGCGGCTAGTTTCCTAGTTTGCTCTTTGATTTTCATTGAGTATTATTTCTCTCTTTATGGCGTTCATAAGCCTTGAGCTGGCGCTGCAGTTCCTTTTTAATGGCAGGTTCTGGAGCATATTTTTCTTCCCAATCATCTGGTTTTAAGATTTTGTGGGTCACTGGATCAAAATGAGCCTTGCCATCTGGGAAAATTTTCCCCATATTGGCCTGATGGACAATGTCAAAAATACGTTCTGGGTCCACCCCCATCAAGACAAAACTACCGTAGGTAAAGTAAAGCGTGTCAATCAAGGCATCCACCTGCCCTACCAAATCTTGCTGAGCAGGTGTCTTCTTGGCTACCTTGTCTGCTGCCTTATCAAGAGCCTGATGAAGTTGCGATAAAGCGTGACCAAAATCCTCTTCCGAAGGACTGGCAGCCCGAACAAACTCCACCAATTCTTCTATTTTAAAGCCAGCCCTATGGGTTGCACCCTCTAAATCCCAAGCTTGAGGTTCTTCTTGTGTCCGTTCATCCATCATGTGGTGGAAGGTCTTGACCTTATTGAAATGATAGTCACGACTGACAAAGACTTTTTCTGAAGCCAGAACACCAAAATGTTCCAGAGCCTTGTGGATTCCGTCTTGCTGATTGCTAGTGGTAATGTGTTTGGCGACTTCCTTAACACTGCTACTACCATTTCCCATAGCGACCGACATACCGACACCAGCCAGCATTTCTAGGTCGTTGTCTGAGTCACCAAAGGCCATGACTTGGTTGAGATCAAAGCCATATTCTTTCCCAACTCGGCGAATACCTTCCAATTTAGAGTTTCCTTGATTGATGACATCCGCTGCAAATGGATTGCTACGTGTCAATTTCAAGTCTTCAAAATCAGCTGCCGCCTTCTCAGATTCTTCTGGAGTCATTAGCATCAAAACTTGGTAGATAGGCTGATTCATCAGATGAAGCAGGTCTTCTTCCTTTTGGGGAACGACCTTGCTGACCATACGATTAAAGGAATGACTTACCGTACGGGTTAAAACAGAGGGAACAAAGCGACTGATTCGTTGGGAAAAGGAACCAAGACCAAAAGACATGATTTTGGAACCCAACATGGCATCCTTGGTCCCTAGGGCAATCTCCTTGCCCTCTTTTTTAGCATAAGTAATGAGCTGGCGCAAGTGTAACTTGGAAATAGGGCTCGTGAACAAGACTCTGTCTTTAGTAAAGATATACTGGCCATTGTAGGTTACAGCAAAGTCCAAATCCAAATCGTCCATCAATTCCTTAACAAAAAAAGGTCCTCGCCCCGTTGCTACGCCAACCAGCACCCCTTGTTCTTTGACAATCTTAATCGCGTCCTTAGTGGATTTCAAAACACTCTTGCGATCGTTGACCAAGGTTCCATCGATATCAAAAAAAACAGCTTTGACTTCCATCCTATCCCAATCTCCCCTTTTGTGATACAATGATTATACCACATTTCAGAAAGAGTGAGTAAATCATGCCTAAGAAAATCCTTGTTTTACATACGGGTGGAACTATTTCCATGCAAGCCGATGCTTCTGGCGCTGTTGTGACGAGTTCAGATAATCCCATGAACCATGTGTCCAATCCTCTCGAAGGAATCCAAGTCCACGCTTTAGACTTTTTTAACCTGCCAAGCCCCCATATCAAACCCAAACATATGCTGGCTCTCTACCAAAAAATCAAAGAGGAAGCGGCTAACTACGATGGAGTGGTAATCACACACGGGACCGATACTTTAGAGGAAACAGCCTATTTCCTTGATACTATGGAAGTTCCCCATATGCCTATCATTCTAACAGGTGCCATGCGCAGCTCCAACGAACTCGGCAGTGATGGTGTTTATAATTATCTGAGTGCTTTGCGGGTAGCTAGCGATGACAAGGCTACTGACAAAGGAGTTTTGGTTGTTATGAACGATGAAATCCACGCTGCCAAGTATGTCACCAAAACACATACGACCAACGTCAGCACCTTCCAGACTCCAACACACGGGCCACTTGGTCTGATCATGAAACAGGAAATACTCTACTTTAAAACAGCTGAACCTCGTGTCCGCTTTGACCTTAATCACATACAAGGCTTAGTCCCTATCATCTCGGCTTATGCTGGTATGACAGATGAGCTGATTGATATGCTGGATTTGGAACAATTGGACGGTTTGATTATCCAAGCCTTCGGAGCTGGTAATATTCCCAAAGAAACGGCTCAAAAATTAGAAAGCCTTCTGAAAAGAGGAATCCCAGTCGCCCTGGTTTCACGATGCTTTAACGGTATCGCAGAACCTGTTTATGCCTACCAAGGTGGGGGCGTACAGTTGCAAAAGGCCGGTATTTTCTTTGTCAAAGAACTCAACGCCCAAAAAGCTCGCCTGAAACTCCTCATTGCCCTCAATGCTGGACTAACAGGACAGGCTTTGAAAGACTATATGGAAGGCTAATTCCCTTCTCTAAAAACAAATCAGGAAATCTTCACGATTCCCTGATTTTTTCTATTTACGTTTTCGTGTTGAACGACGTTCTGTCAAACCATGAGGTAAGAGAACTTCACGTTCTTCCAACTCTTCCTTGTGCATAATCTTAGTCAACATACGCATACTAATAGCACCAAGATCATAAAGAGGTTGGGCGATAGTTGTCAAGTTTGGACGGGTAAAGCGTGAGACTTGCGAATCATCACTAGTAATGATTTCAAATTCTTCTGGTACTGATACACCCTTATCAGCAAGGCCGTTCAAGACACCTGCTGCCAATTCATCACCTGTTACAACTGCTGCAGTTGCATTTGATGAAATCAGGCGTTCTGCCAAGGCATAACCGTCTTCATAAGTGTATTTAGATTCAAATACCAATCCTTCGCTATAAGAAACACCTGCTTTTTTCAAGGCTTCCTTGTAGCCAACCAAACGAACCTTACCATTGATGTCATCCACTAATGGACCGCTAACGAAAGCAATGCGCTCATTTTCTTTAGCAAGGTAGGTTACTGCATCAATCGTTGCTTGTTTGTAGTCAATATTAACACTTGGAAGCTGGTGCTCCACATCTACTGTTCCCGCAAGAACAACTGGTGTCCGAGAACGAGAAAACTCTGAACGAATTTTTTCAGTCAAGTGGTACCCCATAAAAATGATACCATCCACTTGCTTAGAAAACAGGGTATTGACCACTGAAACTTCCTTATCATCATCCTCATCACTGTTAGCAAGGACGATATTGTACTTGTACATTTCAGCAATATCATCAATCCCTTTAGCAAGCGTTGAGAAATAGCCATTGGTAATATTTGGAATCACGACACCAACAGTGGTTGTCTTTTTACTTGCAAGACCACGCGCCACTGCATTTGGACGGTAATCCAAACGGTCAATCACCTCAAGCACTTTTTTTCGAGTATTCTCTTTTACATTCTTATTGCCATTGACTACACGGCTAACCGTCGCCATTGAAACTCCTGCTTCACGGGCGACATCATAAATCGTTACTGTATCGTCTGTATTCATTCCATTTCCTTTCTATATCATACCTCACGAGACTCCAAAAAAGAGACGGTATGAAAATTTCGTTTTCATGATTCTACTTATTCCATTTTATCACTATTTGTAAACACTTTCAAGCATTTTTTGAAGATTGTTTGAAAAAAATTTCATAGAAAACTATGTTTATGAAGAAAAAATCACCTTTTCTTGATTTTTAATCCTATTTGCTGTATGATAAGGAAAAAGAAAGGAGGCAAAGATATGGCTTTTACCAATACCCACATGCGGTCGGCTAGTTTTGGCATTGTTACCAGCTTGCCTGATGATGTCATTGACTCTTTTTGGTATATTATTGACCACTTCTTAAAAAATGTCTTTGAATTGGAAGAAGAACTCGAGTTTCAATTGCTTAATAACCAAGGAAAAATTACCTTCCATTTTTCAAGTCAACACCTCCCTACAGCTATTGATTTTGACTTTAACCATCCTTTTGACCCTCTTTATCCGCCAAGAGTACTGGTTTTAGATATGGACGGTAGAGAAACTATCCTCCTCCCAGAAGAAAATGACCTATTTTAATACTCAATGAAAATCAAAGAGCAAACTAGGAAGCTAGCCGCAGGCTGCTCAAAACACTGTTTTGAGGTTGCAGATGGAAGCTGACGTGGTTTGAAGAGATTTTCGAAGAGTATAAAAACTCTAGCCTTCAGTTGCAAGTGACTGAAAACTAGAGTTTTTCTATTTTTTCAAAGCATTATACAATTTACGAATAGGTTGCTTTAATGTAGGATGGATAAAATGAGGTGCAATTTCTTGTAGAGACTCAAGAACAAAAAGGCGTTCTGATATGTAAGGATGAGGCAAGATAAGCTCATCTGTATAAATGACCTGATCCTCCACAAAAAGCAAGTCCAAATCAATCAAACGAGGTCCCCAATGCACTTCTCTCACCCGTCCCATCTCTGACTCAATGGCTAACAAGGTCTCTAATAGAACTGGGGCCGGCAACCAGGTTTCCACCTCAACCACTTGATTGGCAAAGCTATCCTGCTCAACACCACCCCAAGGCTCCGTCGTTAAGACACTAGACTCTTTGAGAATATGGATACCACGAGCTCGCATGTTATCAATGGCTTGCTTCAAGTTTACTTGCTTATCTCCCATATTGCTTCCTAGGGCGATAAAGGCCCGTTGCTTACGGCGATGAATGGTTACCGAGCAAGTATCTAGTGGCAAATGCACTGGCGCCCAAGGTTTTTTCAGTTCCAGCTTTATTTCTTGGACAAGAGGATAGACCTCAAAAGTACGTTCTACCAGTTTGTAGGCTACCGTTTCAATCAAGTTCTCAGTTGTTTCCTGAAACCAAGTCGTCCACTGCTGACACAGTTCTCCGTAATGGACAGAGGCTGTTAAATCCAAGTCTGTAGCCGCCTTGGTCATATCATAAGATAGGATGGCTGAAACGACAAACTTCTGCCCCAATTCTTTCTCACTAGGAAAAAGACCATGATAGGCAAAAATTTCCAAATCCTTAATCTGCAGTTGATCCATAATGATTCCTTTCTAGAAAAATCCGCCCAAAGCGGATTCTTTTTATAGTCCCATTAAACGATAAGCCTGATCTCGGAGGTCCTTATCTGTTTCAAATAGACCACGAGCTACTGTCGTCAAGGTTGCAGTTCCTGGTTTTCTGACACCACGCATACTCATACACATATGCTCCGCCTCAATGACAACAAAGGCTCCTTTAGCACCTAGATACTCCATCAAGGCATCAGCTACTTCGATATTCAATCTTTCTTGAATTTGTGGTTTTTTCGAATAAACTTCCACCGTACGGGCCAGCTTAGACAAGCCTGCTACACGGCCATCTGGAATATAGGCAATATGCGCTCTACCATAAAATGGCAAAAAGTGGTGTTCACACATGGTATGGAAAAATATATCCTTTTCTACCACCATATTATCATCAATAATCTCAAAGGATTTTGACAAATGTTCCTCCGCTGTTTGACCAAGACCTGAAAAAATCTCTTGGTACATACGGGCTACACGAGCAGGTGTTTCCTGCAAGCCCTCGCGGTTAGTGTCCTCTCCTACAGCCTCGATAATCATTTTTACAGCTGCTTCAATCTTTTGTGTATCCATTCTCGTTCTTCCTCTCCATCAGATAGGATCTCACTTGGCTCAAGAAATACAAAGAACCCGTGACAATCCTAACTATTTGTTTCTCTTCTTTTTTATCTATCAATTTCTGCTCTAGAAAATCCTGCCAATCTTGGTAGCTGAGATTTCTAGACTTAGCTGCCTCTTTCAGCACGCTTTCATCAGTCGCCCGACTATCGTCAAAATGTGTCAGGGTAAACTCGGTATCTGGTATTTCCCCCAGCAAATCCAACATATCCTCCAAGGCCTTGGTTTTGATACAAGTAAAGAGGATTTCCTTATGATAATCCGCAAAGCGTTCTTGCAAGGTTGCTAATAAAGCTGTGATAGCATGGGGATTATGGGCCCCATCCAAAATCATCAAGGGGTCTCTTGACACGATTTCCAAACGCCCTGGCCACCTTGTTTCTTCCAAGGCTTGGACAATCAAGTCATTACTTGCTAGTTCTCGCCCATCTTCTTGACAAACAGCATCAAATAAAGCTATGGCCATCCCAGCATTCTCTATCTGGTGCAAACCAAGTAAACCAGTCTGGAAGCGACCTTGTCTGAGAGCACTTGTATAGTCAAAGACTTCACCCGTTACCACACTCTCTTGATGGCTGACCTGATAATCTGTCTCGTAGGCAAGTCTCGGCGCATTTTTATCTTCCGCAATGCGGTCAATCACAGCCAAAGCTTCTGGAGCGATACGACCTGTCACCAAGGGAATACCTTGTTTGATAATACCAGCTTTCTGCTCTGCTATAGCTTCCAAGGTGTCACCAAGTAGGGCTACATGGTCCAATCCAATAGTCGTGATGCCTGTTAAAATTGGCTGGCAAACATTGGTACTATCCAAAAGCCCACCCATGCCGACTTCCATGATGGCCACATCTACTTGCTCTGAGGCAAAGTAATCATAGGCTATGGCTGTGATAATCTCAAACTCGGTTGTGCCCTGTAAATTAGCGGCCGCTTCTCCCTCCAGCAAAGACTGATAGTCTGCCATAAGGTCTTCTAGCCTAGCCTTGGGAATGGATTCCCCATTGATGCTAATCTGGTCTGTGTAGTGAATGAGATAGGGCGAGCTGAACACACCAACTCTCAGGCCTAGCTTTTCCAGCATATTTTTCAAAAAAGCAATGGTCGAACCCTTGCCATTGGTTCCTCCGATATGGATGACCTTGAGTTTGAGATGGGGATTGCCACGCAATGCTAATAGTTCCACCATTCGTTCCAAGCCAAAATGCGGTTGAACCGTCCGATAGTGGGCAATCCACTGATTATTTTCGAATTCTTTCATCTTATTTATATTGTTTTAAATCTAGATTTTCCGCTTCATCAGCCAAACGAATGGCGGAGGCAATTTCAACTGCCATCCTGTGACTAGCTACATCATGCACGCGCACCACTTCTACACCCTGTCTTGCAGCGATACTAGTTACATGAGCCGAAGCCGTATCTCGATTGCGGAAACCAAGTTCTGTCTCAGGATTGACTTCAAAACCACTTTCTTCAAGGATATTGATGACAAATCGCTTGCGCGACACTCCAAGAAAGATTGGATAACCTTTCTGATGTAGTTTATCCAGGTCCCGTAAAAGGAGCAGATTTTCTTTCTTGGTCAGACCAAAGCCGATTCCCGGATCCAACAGGATATTTTCTTGTGCGATTCCAGCTTGATTCGCTCTCGCTAAGGCTCTGTCAAAGAAAGCCTCCAGTAACTCTTCGATTGTCATTTTTTCAAAGTCAGCTAACTCTTCCTCTGTAAAAGCTTGATTAAATCCAAAATGAGGAAATATGAGCGAGCTAGAATGCTGAGGTCGAGCCATAACTGGATTAAACATGATGACCACTTGCGCTCTCGCTTCAGCTACCACATGAGCCATTTTTTCATCACCCATGAGACCAGTGATATCATTGACTAGATTGGCACCAGCAGCCAAAGCAGCCTCTGCTACCTGACTCTTCCAAGTATCAATAGAGATGAGGACATCACTTTCCTTGCGAATCGCTTTGATCACTGGAACAACACGCTGGATTTCCTCTTCTATCTCAACATAGCTACTTCCCGGCCGAGTCGATTCTCCGCCGATATCTAGCATACTAGCCCCTTCTGCTATCAATTTACGAGCCTGCTGGAGTGCCTGCTCAAGAGCAAAAAATTGACCACCATCCGAAAAGGAGTCTGGGGTTACATTGATAATTCCGCAAATAGCTGTCTTTGCATGATTGGCTTTACTTGACATATCGGTCACTCCCTCAAGGCTTTTCATCATATTATTTCTCTATTTTACCATAAAAAGAAAAAGATGGACACGATTGCATTCATCTTTTTCCCAGTAGAAACAAGTAAGCAATTGTCAAAAATCTTAAACAGAAATCCCTAATGTCCGACTCATGATCACCACAAGAGCCAACAAACAGAAAGCAACCCCATTAACAATCATGTGAAGTAAGATAGACATTTCCAAACGTTGGGTCTTGTAAGCCGTCCAAGACAGAACGATCGACATACCTCCATAAATCAATAAAGAAGGTAAATTACTTGGTTGATGCAATAAAGCAAAGACAATCGTACCAACTACAAATCCCCAGCTCTCCTTACCTCGGAAAATCTTTTTAGGAATAATTCCACGGCACAAGATTTCCTCACAAATCGGAGCAAGCAAGGCTAGCAAGAAGAAGCTAGAAATCAGAGAACTATTCTGAACCATGTCGTTAATCTGAGACTGATTCCCTGTTGTCGTCTCATTTGACAGTTGTAACAAGATAGAACCAAGTATATTTGAACAGATAATGACTAAATAACTCAAGCCTAAACGTGCCAAATCCTTAGCTCTAAAAAAAGAAAAATTAAAACTTGCTAACTGCGTTTTACGAGCTCCAATAATAAATAGCGCTAAAACCACAATTGAAATACCAGCAACTATCAGCCCTGACTGTAACAGTGGTACTGCATTTAAAGTTAAAATAGCAGTAACCCCTATAGGAATCTGATATAAAATTGTAGCCAGCAAAAAAATTAACAGCCAACCTGCACGATTCAACAATTCTTTCCACATACTTTTCTCTTCCATCATTCATCTCCTAGACTTTGTATTAAAAAAAGGGGGAAATCCCCCTGGGTAATTCTATTATAGGGCCATGCTGATATAGTTAAGGATAAACAAGGCATCCAAAATCCAAATCATGACATGAACATCTTTAGCTTGACCTTTGACAATCTTAGTCAAAGTGTAAGTCAAGAAACCAACTGCAATCCCTTGAGTGATAGAGTAGCTGAATCCCATAAAGATAGATGTGAAGAAAGCAGGAACCGCTTCAGACATATCATCCCAATGAATATTTTTCAAGCTAGCCAACATCATAATCCCAACAATAATTAAGATTGGAGCTGTAGCAGCTGTTGGTACGATAGCGAGAAGTGGGCTAAAGAAACTTGCAATTGCAAAACAGATAGCTACAACCAAGGCTGTCAAACCAGTACGTCCACCTGCACCGATACCTGCAGCAGACTCAACATAAGTCGTTACGTTTGAAGTACCAGCTACCGCACCAAGTGTTGTAGCAATTAAATCAGAATAAAGAGCTTTGTCCAATTTAACTGATTCCTTGTTTTCACCTTTAGAAGCAATGATTCCAACTTTTTCACCAGTACCAATTAGAGTACCAATTGTATCGAAAATATCTGTTAACGAGAAGGCCAGAATAGCCATAAGAGTCTCAGGTAAGCGAGCTGTATCTGAAATCAAAGCTCCTAAACCTTCTGAACCAAGAGCTGCACCAAAAATTTTCTTCAAATCTTCTACCGCAGCACCCAAGTGATTATTTGAAAAATCAATGCTAGAAATATTAACTAAACCTACTGCAATTGCAAGAACTGTTGTTGTTAAGATAGAAAGGATAATCCCTCCCTTAATGCCTTTGATGACAAAAAAGATAGTAATGGCAAGTCCTGCAAGAGCTACCAAAACAGCTGGGCTATTAAAGTCAACCAATCCTGGAACCGCTGAAGAGTTTGCTGCAATCGTTGCTTGAGCTTTGTCAGCCCCTTCTCCTACAACAGTATAGTTACCTGGATCAATCGTAAACTTCAAAAGTCCAGCATTCTTGATCCCTACATAGGCAAGGAAGACACCGATACCTGCTGAAATAGCTGAACGAAGAGCAGTAGGAATGGATTCAATGATCATTTTGCGTACATTTGTCAAAGTAATAATCAATGAAATAATACCACAAATGAAAACCATAGCCAAGGCTTCTTGCCAAGAATAACCAAGTCCAAAGACAACTGTAAAGGTAAAGAAAGCATTCAGTCCCATACCTGGTGCTTGAGCATATGGTAAGTTAGCATAAAAAGCCATCATAAGAGTTCCTACCACAGAACCAATAATCGTTGCTAGGAAGATACCCTGAGCAGGCATTCCTGTTTGCGAAAGAATTTGTGGGTTTACAAAGAGAATATAGCTCATTGCAAAGAAAGTTGTTAAACCAGCGAGAACCTCTGTACGAACGTCTGTACCGTTCTCTTTTAGTTTAAATAATTTGTCCATTATCAATCTCCTTTTAATTTTTACGAACAATAATAGAATTATATCATTTATCATTCACTTTTTCAATATATTTGTTTAATTTATTTAATAAAATGATGGAATTTCTTTTTTGTTTGGAATCTGCTTTTCTCTCTGCTTTTTGTTATAATAGTAGACATCTTATCTGGAAAGACACTAGAAAGGTTCATATGACGAAAAAAATTATTGCAGTTGACCTAGATGGAACCCTGCTCAACTCAGATAGTCAGATTTCTGACTTTACCAAAGAAACTATTAAAAAAGTTGCTGAAAAAGGCCATCAGGTTATTATTACGACAGGTCGCCCTTACCGTATGTCAAAAGATTTTTACCGTGAATTAGGCTTAGACACTCCTATGATTAATTTCAACGGCTCCCTTACTCATTTACCAGGCCAAGTTTGGGACTTTGAAAAGTGTTTAACGGTAGACAAAAAATATCTTTTAGACATGGTTCGACGTTCTGAGGATATTCAAGCCGACTTTATCGCTGGAGAATACCGTAAAAAATTCTACATTACAAATCCTAATGAAGAAATTGCCAATCCCAAATTATTTGGCGTAGAAGCTTTCCAGCCTGAAAATCAATTTCAGCCTGAATTGGTGACCAAGAACCCTAACTGTATTCTCTTGCAGACCAGAGCCAGTGACAAGTATGCCTTGGCAAAAGAAATGAACGCCTTCTACCAGCATCAACTTTCTATTAATACCTGGGGAGGTCCGCTCAATATCCTTGAATGTACCCCAAAAGGTGTCAACAAGGCCTTTGCTTTGGACTACTTGCTCAAGGTAATGAACCGTGACAAAAAGGATTTGATCGCCTTTGGAGATGAACACAATGATACCGAAATGCTCGCTTTTGCTGGGAAAGGTTATGCAATGAAAAATGCCAATCCTGAGCTACTCTCCTATGCAGATGAGCAAATCGCCCTGACCAACGACCAAGACGGGGTTGCCAAAACCCTGCAAGATTTATTCTTATAGTCCATTCTGACCAGCTTGCGGGCTGGTCTTTGTGTTCTTTTCACAGTCTCATCAACCGGTTAATCGATTATTCGACTTTTTGCCTCCAAAATCTTGGAAAAGGCTTTCTTTTGTGATATACTTCACATATAAATACAAGAGAGCTCGTCACACTCGACTCTGTTGACACAAAATCAATCCAGTCCTGTTGTCCCTGTTCTCGGCCAATATCAAGGAGGATAGCTATGAAAGCTGTTGTTGTAAATCCAGAAAGCACTGGTGTTGCTGTTGAAGAAAAAGTACTCCGTCCACTTGAAACTGGGGAAGCACTTGTAGAAATTGAATACTGTGGTGTTTGCCACACTGACCTCCACGTTGCCCATGGTGACTTTGGTCAAGTACCAGGACGCGTCCTAGGACACGAAGGTGTTGGTATCGTTAAAGAAATTGCCCCAGATGTTAAAAGCCTTAAAGTTGGCGACCGTGTCAGCGTTGCTTGGTTCTTTGAAGGATGTGGTACTTGCGAATACTGTACAACTGGCCGTGAAACTCTTTGCCGTACAGTAAAAAATGCTGGCTACTCAGTAGATGGTGGTATGGCTGAACAATGTATCGTAACAGCGGACTATGCTGTTAAAGTTCCTGACGGACTTGATCCAGCCCAAGCTTCTTCTATCACATGTGCTGGTGTAACAACCTATAAAGCTATTAAAGAAGCCAAAGTTGAACCAGGCCAATGGGTTGTTCTTTACGGTGCTGGTGGACTTGGTAATCTCGCTGTGCAATATGCTAAAAAAGTATTCAACGCTCATGTCATCGCAGTTGATATCAACAACGACAAACTTGCCCTTGCAAAAGAAGTAGGTGCGGACATTGTTATTAACGGCCTCGAAGTTGAAGATGTACCTGGACTCATCAAGGAAAAAACTGATGGTGGAGCTCATTCAGCCGTCGTAACTGCTGTGTCTAAAGTTGCCTTCAACCAGGCTGTTGACTCAGTTCGTGCTGGTGGACGCGTAGTCGCTGTTGGCCTTCCTTCTGAAATGATGGAACTCAGCATCGTCAAAACAGTCCTCGATGGAATCCAAGTTATCGGTTCTCTTGTTGGAACTCGTAAAGACTTGGAGGAAGCCTTCCAATTCGGTGCAGAAGGTTTGGTAGTTCCAGTTGTTCAAAAACGTCCAGTAGAAGATGCTGTGGCAATTTTCGACGAAATGGAAAAAGGTCAAATCCAAGGACGTATGGTACTCGATTTCACAAACTAATTCAATGAAAACCTATATAAAAAAGTTGGACGCCTCTTCCAACTTTTTTATATTAACTTTTTAAAATAAAAATTATTCTCTTCTCAAAAACATTTATATATCAACATTTTAAAAAATCTGTATTTTATTTTTTAAAAAATTCTATATCAAATAGTTGATTTTTTTATGAAAACGGTTTATACTAATCTAGTCTTAAAGTTTTCTTAAACAATGGGCACAACATTTTATAAGGAGGAATGACAATAATGAGTATCGGAATCATTATTGCGAGCCACGGTGAATTTGCTGCAGGTATTCATCAGTCAGGATCTATGATTTTTGGTGAACAAGAAAAGGTTCAAGTTGTAACCTTTATGCCAAATGAAGGTCCAGATGACCTATATGCTAAATTTAACAACGCTGTGGCTACATTTGACGCAGAAGATGAGGTGCTAGTTTTGGCTGACCTTTGGAGTGGTTCTCCATTCAACCAAGCTAGTCGCGTGATGGGAGAAAACCCTGATCGTCAGTTTGCCATCATCACAGGACTTAACTTACCGATGTTAATCCAGGCCTATACAGAACGCCTCATGGACGCCACAGCAGGTGTGGAAAAAGTCGCTGCGAATATTATTAAAGAAGCCAAAGATGGCATCAAAGCTCTTCCAGAAGAGTTAAATCCAGTTGAAGAAGTTGCAAGTGCTGCATCTGCTCCAGTTGCCCAAACTGCTATCCCAGAAGGAACTGTTATCGGTGATGGTAAACTGAAAATCAATCTTGCCCGTCTAGACACTCGTTTACTTCACGGTCAGGTTGCAACTGCTTGGACTCCAGATTCAAAAGCAGACCGTATTATCGTTGCTTCAGATAACGTTGCCAGCGACGACCTTCGTAAAGAATTGATTAAACAAGCAGCTCCGAATAATGTCAGAGCCAATGTGGTTCCAATTCAAAAGTTGATCGAGGTTTCAAAAGACCCACGCTTTGGAGAAACACATGCCCTTATCTTGTTTGAAACACCTCAAGATGCCCTTCGTGCAATCGAAGGTGGCGTGCCAATCAAGACCCTTAACGTAGGATCAATGGCTCACTCAACAGGTAAAACAATGGTCAACAACGTTTTGTCTATGGACAAAGAAGACGTTGCTACATTTGAAAAAATGCGTGACCTCGGTGTTGAATTTGACGTACGTAAAGTACCAAACGACACCAAAAAAGATTTGTTTGACTTGATTAACAAAGCCAACGTTCAATAACAAATATCAAACTATAGAAGAATTCTAAGAAATTTTTTCACTTTATATCATTAAATAGAAAAGGAATAAAACCATGTCAGATATTTCAATTATTTCTGCTGTCTTGGTTGTAGTTGTTGCCTTCCTTGCAGGTCTTGAAGGTATCCTCGACCAATTCCAATTCCATCAACCAATCGTCGCATGTACCCTTATCGGACTTGCAACTGGTAACCTCGAAGCAGGTGTTATGCTTGGTGGATCACTTCAAATGATCGCCCTTGGTTGGGCAAACATCGGAGCTGCCGTAGCTCCTGACGCTGCCCTTGCATCTGTTGCCGCAGCAATCATCTTGATCAAAGGTGGTAACTTTACTACTGAAGGTATCGCAGTTGCAACAGCAACAGCTATCCCTCTTGCCGTAGCTGGACTTTTCTTGACTATGATTGTTCGTACAATCTCAGTTGGTTTGGTTCACACTGCAGATGCTGCTGCTAAAGAAGGAAATATTGCAGCTGTTGAGCGTGCTCACTTTATCGCACTTCTTCTTCAAGGTCTTCGTATTGCTATCCCTGCAGCCTTCCTTATCGCTATCCCAGCTTCTGCAGTTCAAGATGCTCTTAAATTGATGCCAGACTGGTTGAACGGTGGTATGGCTGTCGGTGGTGCTATGGTCGTTGCCGTTGGTTACGCTATGGTTATCAACATGATGGCAACTCGTGAAGTATGGCCATTCTTCGCAATCGGTTTTGCTTTTGCTGCTATTTCTCAATTGACTTTGATTGCCCTTGGTGTCATCGGTGTTGCCCTTGCCTTCATCTACCTTAACCTTTCAAAACAAGGTGGTAACGGTGGCGGAGGAGCTGCGACTTCTAACGACCCAATCGGTGATATCCTAGAAGACTACTAGAAAGGGGAACAATCATGACTGAAAAACTTCAATTATCAAAATCAGATCGTAAAAAAGTTTGGTGGCGTTCACAATTCCTTCAAGGTTCTTGGAACTACGAGCGTATGCAAAACTTGGGTTGGGCTTACTCATTGATCCCAGCTATCAAAAAATTGTACACTACTAAAGAAGACCAAGCTGCTGCTCTTGAGCGCCACCTTGAGTTCTTTAACACTCACCCATACGTAGCTGCTCCAATCATGGGGGTTACTCTTGCACTTGAAGAAGAACGTGCGAACGGTATTGAAATCGACGACGCTGCTATCCAAGGGGTTAAAATCGGTATGATGGGACCTCTTGCTGGTATCGGTGACCCAGTATTCTGGTTTACAGTTCGTCCTATCCTTGGAGCTCTTGGTGCATCACTTGCTGCATCTGGTAACTTGGTTGGTCCACTTCTCTTCTTCTTCGGATGGAACGCTATCCGTATGGCCTTCCTATGGTACACACAAGAGTTCGGTTACAAAGCTGGATCAGAAATTACTAAAGACATGTCTGGTGGTATTTTGAAAGACATCACTAAAGGTGCTTCTATCCTTGGTATGTTCATCCTTGCCGTCCTTGTACAACGTTGGGTATCTATCAACTTCACTGTTAACCTTCCTGGTAAACAATTGGCTGAAGGTGCCTACATCAACTTCCCAGAAGGACCTGTATCAGGTGCTGAATTGAAAGGTATCCTTGGTCAAGCACTTGGTGGATTGAGCTTAGACAAGATTCAACCACAAACTCTCCAAGGTCAGTTGAACTCATTGATCCCAGGATTGATGGGACTTCTCCTTACTTTCCTTTGCATGTGGTTGCTTAAGAAAAAAGTATCTCCAATCACAATCATCCTTGCTCTCTTTGCAGTAGGTATCGCAGCTCGTTTCTTCGGTATCATGTAATCTTGGTGAGAATGTACAAACAAAAAAAGAATCAGGTTTATCACCTGATTCTTTTGGCTCTTTGTCAAATAGTGTTGATGAAGAACCTAATGAAAAAAGAATCCAACAAAAATTGGACTACCTGTCTCCGGTTGAATACCGAAGACGGTAGCCCTAGGGTGTTTTTATTAAATTCTCACTTTTTGGGGTCAGTCCCTAAGCCTGATAGTAATTTTTTGTTCATACTATTCCCCTTTAGTCATTTACTACTTTAAGTTGCATTGCTTTAGCTACTTCTTCTGCCTTTGATCCCTTAGGTGTATGGATTTCTACATCTGGGTTACAGTTATCCACAAAATAGAAGTATTCTGTAATTTCTGTTACACTTGCTGGAATTGTAATAGATTTAATTGATGATGTCCCCCAAAATACTAATGTTCCAATACTCTTTGTTCCTTCTGGGAATACAACTGATTCTAATGAACTATCAGAGTTGAAAACATCATCTTCTACTGTTTCTATTGACTTACCAAAGTGGACATACTTTAACTTATTGTCAATCGTAAACGCACCTTTTCCAATATATCGTACTGTATCTGGTAAAACGATTGCCTCACAATGTTTCAAGTTCGCAAGACCACGTTCTCCAATTGCGATAACAGGTTTACCTTTAATTTCCTTTGGTACACGAACAACCTTATCGTCAGAAGTACAACTATAGATGACATAACCTTCTTCCCATAAATATACGTATGTTAATATATTTAATGATTTATAACTATAGTTCCTTAATTTTCCCAGTAAAAAAACGAAAGGCACCACAAGTTATTTATGTGTTTTCTTTAAACGATTCATGTACTTCTGTCGCAACTTCTCACCCGCCTTTAATTGCGGTTGCGATAGATTGAGGACCTAAATATGCATCCCCTGTTATTAGTTCATTTCTATTGTATTCTGATGTTGACCGAAAGTCAAATTTTTACCTTTCATCTAGAACACTAAAGTCTACTTTTGTTCAATTGCTGCAACGACAAGGTCACATGGAATAATATGTTCACTACCTGCCACTTCATGCGTTGATCTTCTTCCACTTTCATCTGATTCACCAAGTTCCATTGTAATAACCTTTACACCAGTTACTTTCCCACTCTCATCACGCAATACTTCTTTAATATTCTCTAAGAAATGGAATGTAACACCTTCATTGTGTGCATCTTTGATTTGTAGTGTAGCTTCTAGTATATTGTTCATATGGTCATCATTCTTTTGTTTTAGGTTTCAGCGCTTTTAATATAATGGATGTTGGCCTTTTTGTATACACTAAAATAGGGTTGGTGGAAAATTTCCATCAACCCTAAAAATTATAGAACCACACAAAACCCTGACCAGAGATGGCCAGGGTTTTGTATTTCAAAAATTATTCTGTAAATTCTATAGTTACTTTTACTTCAGAATCCATTGAAGAAAATATTGTTTTATAATAATTGATTGCAGATTCTTTAATTTCACTCTTAAATTTATCTAAATACTCTGCTTGTTTATCACTAGAAAGTTGGTTAGCGACCAATTTCCCAGTATCAATATCTTCTGTAGTTCCACTTAATAACTCTCCATGACTATCATATAAATCATAAGGATTATCTTTTGAAAGTTCAACACCAATTACTTCCAATTTTGGAACAATAACCTTATATTCTTTTTCGCTTATTTGTTCAACCTTTACACTACTTTTAATTCCAAATTTAGCTTTATAATTTAAAATTACTAATGCTGCTTTTTTAGAGAACGGCACATCAAACCCAAAAACTTGAGTTGTTTTTGTTTCAGAAATAATTTCATTAATTCCCGCATTCAAAAATACAACTTCATTCACTTTTTCAATACTTTCGATATTAATTGACGATTTGACTTCTGATTTATGTTCCTTAGGTAAGAAAAATAGCACTCCAATAGCTATAATAGCTATTAATACCACATTCAATAGTACACTAAACATATTAACTTTCTTCTTTAATATAGACAAGATAAAAAAACCTCACTTTAAATAATCTATCTAAATTTTACACATTCTAAAGAAAATAGTCAATATTTTTTCGTACTATCTTCTAAAATTAATTGTGCCTATTAAAAATGAAATTAGTTTGTTGCATTTGATTATATTTTTTGAACACCAAATCCATTTAAAATTGAGTGCTATTTTGAGCACTAAAAAAGGGCTCTTTGTCAAATAGTGTTGATGAAGAAATTTAGGAAGGGATTAAGCAACTAATTGTTGCTTAATTCCTTTTTGTTTTGGGCCAAACATTTTTGTTATTAAAATAATCCTATTTCTAAAATGGTAATAGTTTCTAAAGCCGTAGGCATTTCTTTTAAGCACTTTTATTTTATTGTTTATTCCTTCAATAGGGCCATTTGTTCTAGTTGGATACTCACAAGTATTTTGAATATATGGCA